>Ga0224501_10002324_pt1 | contig 14906 bp, 11 predicted proteins | sample SF_Oct11_sed_USG_4_FD_169105 | JGI IMG/M metagenome (GOLD analysis project Ga0224501, IMG submission 169105) | Sediment microbial communities from San Francisco Bay, California, United States - SF_Oct11_sed_USGS_8_1 | ecosystem: Environmental > Aquatic > Marine > Sediment | place: USA...
TACCATATAATACTCCGAAACGTGTTCAATTTCATCCAGTTGAGCGAATATTGATTGTGGATAGAAAGTCGTCCCGCGCATCTTGATCATCTGCTTTTTGCGCCCAAGGATCGGGCCAAGACGGATCGAGCTTCTGCCGCATCCGCAGGGTTGGTCGATGAAAAAGCTCACATCGCCAGTCTTGAACCTGAGAAGAGGCATTCCCTCCACCATGAAAGGGGTGAAAACCACCTCCCCCACCTCTCCGGCGGGCAGCGTCTTGCCTGAACTATCTATCACTTCCGTGTAACCCAAAGCAGGATGGGCATGACCACCTTTCCTTTCAGAGCACTCGCAAAAAGTCGTAACAATCTCGGACGAGGCGTAGGTGGAATAAACTACCGCCCCCCATGTATTCTCCAGCGCGGCGCCCAGCGCCCGCAGGGTCAATTCCTTGTCCCGTACCGGCTCACCGATACATATCAATCTTTTGACGGACTTGAATATGCCGGTTTCACCCCGTTCCGCTATAGATTCCCCAAGCTTTTGTAAAAATGATGGTACACCAACGATAGCAGACACGGGCATACTATACAATATTTCCAAATGACTGGCAATACCACTCAATCCGTTACGGATCGCGGCGGCGCCGATCTGGCGAAGGCCGGAATAATAGGCCTGTCCCGCGACAAAACACCGGTCCATGGTGCAGGTGAGCAGGACCGTGTCCTCGTCGGTTATGCCGGTTCTTGACAAGGCTATTTTTTCGTTATAGGCAAGGCGGGTCATGTCGCTTTCCGTATACATGATGCGCGTGGGCTTGCCGGTGGTTCCGGAAGAGAGCACAATATCGGCGACCTTTCTCTTTGGAACAGCCAGAAAATCGTCATTATACTTTTCAATGTCCCCCTTCTCGGTGAAAGGTATGTGGGGCAGATCCGCCAGACCCACACGGCCAGGGTCGATACCTTCCCTGGCGAACATATTCTTGTAATATCCGGAATGTTGGGCAAGATACCCCATATGCTCCAGGAAAAGCGCCTCCTGAACCGTCCGCGCCTTTTCAGGGGCGGCTTTGTCCACCCAATCGAAGCTGTTAAAGTCCTTCATTGCCCTTCACTCATAGTCGCAATCTCTTCCCCGATCCTTTTGCGCACATTGCTTTTTACCACATACGCGGTGGAGTCCTGGTATTCCTCCCATGTGACAGGGGGCAGGGAGCGCACTATTATAGTCCCCGGGTGAAGCCACATCGACCCCTTGGGTGGAATTTTCTTGTTGCCGTATATACAGACGGGAACTATGGGCGCTTTTGTCTCCAGGAAAAGCCGGAAGGCTCCGCTGTGGAAGCTGCCCATCTCCGCCCCATCGATCCGGGTACCCTCCGGAAAAAAGGCGATGGAGACCCCTTCATCCAGGAGGGTTTTCGCATCTGCAAGAAACTTTTCGAAAGGCATGTTGTTGACATCCAGGTATTTGCCCAGCCTGGCGTAATAACCGATAATCGGTATGGAAAATGGCCATACGTTCACCACCTGCACCATTTCATATGGGAACACCGACATCAGGAAGGGGTCTGACATGGAATTATGGTTGCACACATAAATGTGGGGAACTGACTTGTCCACATTGGACATGTCCTCATACCGCACCTTGACCAGGGGGTATGGAAGCCGGACAACCACCTGGCCATAAAACCGAATGGCCCGGCGGAAATATCTATAAAAGAGTCTTTCGGAGATGAATATCCTGGCGGTGACGAGAATGACCGACAAAGTGGGGATGATCAAAGCGCTGGCCAGGAAGAACAGAAGATAAAAGGTCGTGTTCAAGTAGATTAACTTCAACTTCTTCATGTGCCAATTATTTTCCGCGAGAACCGTCACAGCGCAACATAGCGCCATCCGTTCTAGTTGCTATTTTTTATATGAATGTCTCTGGGATGTTCCGCCACGCAAAAAGGTTCATCGCCAGGGAAAAACCTGGGAGGGCTATTTCCCCATTTCCGCCCTGGTGGTGGAGACAAAGTCGTATATATCCTGCAACGTCCTTATCTCCCGGAGCTTCTCATTGTCCGTAATCTCGATTTTAAAACCCTTTTGCAGTTCCACCACCAGATCCACAATATCAAGGCTGTCCAGGCCGAGGTCCATGAAAATATGGGCTTCCGGCTTGATTTTTTCCTTTTCGATCTCAAAGGCGTTTTCAAACACCTTGTTGACTAATTCCACGATTTCCGGTTCTGTCATCGCTAAATCCTGAAATACGGCTCTTGCCTGTTATAAATATCGTGCTGAAACGGATAACTATAGGCGTATTCCGCCATTCTTACAAGCGTCTTGGACGCTGTCAATTGTTTTATCTTTGCAATAAAGGCATGCCTTCCCCATTGAAAAAGTTTTAGTTAAATCGTGTCTCCATGCTCCGGCGGCCTGGGGCGACGCTTTTGGCGGTTTTTGGCCTTCCCCGATTCCCCCACAGATATTCGGCCAGCCTGTGTCGATTACCCCCATATCGGATGTCGGACCAATCCCGTTTCAATTTGATCTTCCTGCAAACATTGCGTTGACATAAGGGCAAACTCCGGCTAATTTATTTACCTTTCACACATAACTCCAGATATAACCTGATGACGCGCAAAATCGCTTTTCTGTTTCCCGGCCAGGGGTCGCAGTTTATCGGCATGGGCAAAAGCCTTATGGATGAATTTCCGGAGGCCAGAAAAAGGGTCCAGGAAGCCTGCGATTCACTGGGATTCGACATCGGCAAGCTTATTGTCGATGGACCGGAGGAGGAACTGAAAGCCACATACAACACCCAGCCTGCCATTCTGCTGGTTTCGGTGATCGCTCTTGAAGCGCTGCAGGAAAGAACCGGCGTGGAGGGCGCCATCACCGCAGGGCACAGCCTGGGCGAATTCTCCGCCTGCCATGCGGCGGGGGCCTTGTCCTTCCAGGACGCCATCCGGCTGGTGCGTAAAAGAGGGGAGTTGATGCAATCGGCGGTGCCCCTGGGCGTGGGCGCCATGGCGGCGATTATCGGCCTTTCGGCGTCGGAGGTGGAAGCCCTCTGCAGGGAAGTGGATGGCGAAGTGGCCCCGGCCAATTTCAACAGCCCGGAGCAGACGGTGATCGCCGGCAAGACCGAAGCGGTGGAGAAGGCCGCCACCCTGGCCAAGGAAAAAGGCGCCAAAAAAGTGGCCCATCTGCCCGTCAGCGCTCCTTTCCACACTTCCATGATGAAGCCCGCCCGCGAAGGCCTGGCCCAATTCATGGAAAACATGACGATAAACGACCCCAGGTTCCCTATAATACGCAACGTGGATGCGGGCCTTTCCACCACGGCGGATCAGGTTCGCCAGGGATTGATAGAGCAGGTGACAGGATGTGTGAAGTGGGTGGATTCCATGGCCCGGCTGGCCCAGGAGGGGGTGGCCGAGGGACTGGAAATCGGGCCGGGAAAAGTGCTCACAGGATTGATGAAAAGAATCGACAGGTCCTTTAAAATACGGGCCATAGGGGAAGCGCCGGATATCCAGTCATACAAGGAGGAGAGTGATGGGCAGGCTTAGCGGAAAAACAGCGCTGATCACCGGCGCCAGCAGGGGCATTGGGGAAGGAATAGCCCAGGCCTTCGCCAGGGAAGGGGCGGATCTTTATCTGGTCTCTCGTTCCTCGCCGCTGGACAGCGTCCTGGCGGAGTGCCGCGCCCTGGGAGTGAAAGCGGAAGGGAGCCTTTGCGACGTGTCGGACTCCGCGGACGCCAGGAGAGCCGTGGACTCCTGCGTGGAGACCTTCGGGAAGATAGACATCCTGGTCAACAACGCCGGGGTCACCCGCGATGGGCTGCTGGTCCGGATGAAGGATGAGGATTTTTCCGAAGTGATCCGGATCAACCTGGGTGGATGTTTCAACATGAGTCGCGCCGCGGCCAAGCCCATGATGAAGAAGCGGGCGGGGCGGATAATCAATATCACCAGTGTGGTGGGCGCCATGGGGAACGCCGGCCAGGCCAACTACGCCGCCAGCAAGGCTGGGGTAGTGGGGATGACAAAATCCGTGGCCAAGGAGCTGGGAAGCCGCGGCGTCACAGTCAATGCCTTGGCCCCGGGATTCGTGGAAACGGACATGACGAAAGTTTTGACTGACGAAAACCGTCAATTGTTGATAAAATCTATTCCGTTGGGCCGTTTTGGCTCAGTGTCGGATATCGCCGGGGCGGCCGTGTTTCTGGCCTCCGACGAAGCCGCCTACATTACAGGGGTCACCTTGTTTGTGGACGGCGGCATGGTCATGAGTTAAAATTAATCATTTTGCCGAGTTTGAACTAATATTAGTCTGTTATCAGGAGAAAGTAAGAATGTCGATCGAGGAAAAGGTCAAATCCATTATTGTGGAGCAGCTTGAGGTGGATGCGGCGCAGGTTACATCCGGCGCGAAATTTGAAAGCGACCTGGACGCCGACTCCCTGGACGTGGTGGAGCTTGTGATGGCTTTCGAGGAAGCCTTCGATATAGAGATCCCGGACGAGGACGCCGAAAAGATACAAACAGTCCAGCAGGCTGTTGACTACATTTCCGCCGCCTCGGCCAAAAGCTGACAGGCGGCCTGATGAAGTTTCCATCGGCCCGGATTGTGGGCCGCCAGGGGAATGAGCTTTTCCGGCCCGTTGTAATCGCCGCATGAAAAACGTCGCCATAACTGGGCTTGGCATGATCACTCCCTTGGGCAAGGGAGTGGACGCCACATGGAAAGCCGCCATCGCCGGCATGTCCGGCATCGGCCCCATCACCAAATTCGACGCCTCGGGCTTTCCGGTCACCATCGCCGGGGAAGTGAAAGACTTCGATCCGCGGGACTACGTCGATGGCAAGGAAGTCAAGAAGATGGACACGTTCATCCAGTACGCTGTCGCTTCTGTGTCCGAGGCCCTGGCCGACGCCGGGCTGGACCATACCACCATGTCCGAGGCCATGAAGGACCGGTTCGGGGTCATGGTGGGCACGGGAATCGGCGGTCTGCCGGAGATCGAGAAAAACGCCCTTACCCTGCGGGATCGGGGCCCCAGGAAAATATCGCCCTTCTTCATCCCATCGGTGCTGGCCAACATGGCCTCGGGCCATGTCTCCATTAATTTCGGTCTGCGCGGCCCCCATGGCTGCCCGGTCACCGCATGCTCCACCGGCTCCTCCGCCATCGGAGACGCCGCCAGGATCATAGAGCGCGGCGACGCGGACCTGATGGTGGCCGGAGGGACGGAAGCCACGGTCACCGGGTTGTGTGTGGCCGGGTTCGCCGCCGCCAAGGCTCTTTCCAAGCGCAATGAGGAGCCGCAAAAAGCCAGCCGCCCCTTCGACAGGGACCGGGATGGGTTCGTCATGGGGGAAGGATGCGGCGTTATGGTGCTGGAGAGCCTGGAGAGCGCCAGAGCCAGGGGCGCCAGGATATACGCCATGCTGGATGGATATGGAATGAGCGGCGACGCGTACCACATAACCGCTCCGCCGGAGGATGGCGCGGGGGCCATGGCCTGCATGCGCCTTGCCCTGCAGGACGCGGGAGCGGATCTGACCGAGGTGGGCTATATCAACGCCCATGCCACCTCCACCATGGCCGACACTATAGAGACGAAAGCTATCAGGACCGTATTTGGCGAACATGCGGACAACCTGGTGGTCTCCTCCACCAAGTCCATGACCGGCCACCTTCTGGGCGCCGCCGGAGGGATAGAGGCCATCTTCGCTGTGAAAGCCCTGGAAACGGGGATCATCCCTCCCACCATCAACCTGGACAATCCAGATCAGGATTGCGACCTTTTCTATGCGCCCAACACAGCGGTGAACAGGGAGATATCATGCTCCCTGTCCAACTCCTTTGGGTTCGGCGGAGTCAACGGCGCCCTGATTTTCAGAAGAGAAAAACCTTAAAGAGCAGTTTCCCCATGCTGTTGGAAGTAAAAAGGATTGTCGAATTAAAGGAATTATCAAGCAAACTCGGCTACTTTTTCAAGGATTACGAGCTTTTAAATAAATCTCTCACCCACAAATCATACTCCAACGAAAAGCAGAAATGCGGCTTGAAGGATAACGAGCGCTTCGAGTTTCTAGGCGATTCGGTGATCAACCTGGCCGTCTCCAGATACCTGTTGTCCAGAAACTCCTCCCTTTCCGAGGGGGAGCTGTCCAGCATCAGGGCGCAGCTTGTGAACGAGCAGTCGCTGGCCCGCTTCGCCAGGCAGCTGACCCTGGGCCAGTACCTGCTTTTGGGGAAAGGGGAGGAGGTCAGCGGCGGCAGGGTGAAACCTTCGCTTCTGGCCAACGCCACGGAAGCGGTTATGGCCGCGGTCTTCATCGATTCCGATTTCAACACATCCTACGAGGTGATCCTGCGTCTGTTCAAAGAAACCATCGACAGATTGACCGACAGGAGGATTGTGGCCGACCATAAAGGACTGCTGCAGAAATATTGCCAGGCCCACGTCCTGTCCAACCCCAACTACCGGCTCATCTCGGAGCTGGGGCCGGACCATTGCAAAACCTTCATGGTCCAGGTTTATATTCTCGACGAGCCATACGGCATCGGCATCGGCAGGACGAAAAAAGAAGCGGAACAGACAGCGGCCATGCAAAGCATCGAGCAGCTCAAGGTCCGCAAAAAACATCTGGTCTAGCCGCGGCCCCCTGGCCCATCGGCCTTGCCCCGGATGTATAATGGATCTGTCATGAATTCCCTTTACGTATTCGAAATATACCCCTCCATCCAGGGGGAGAGCACCCACGCCGGAAGGAAGTGTGTCTTCATCCGCCTGGCGGGGTGCAACCTTGCCTGCTCCTATTGCGATTCCACCGAGGCCGCCACGGGGCAGGGGGTGGAGATGACCCTGGACGCGGTGATGGGGAAAGTGGGGGGATATGACATCGGGCTGGTGGAGGTGACGGGCGGGGAGCCGCTGATCCAGCCCGGCGCCGGGGCGCTGCTGGAAAGGCTATGTGACGCGGGTTTCGAAACCCTGGTGGAAACCAACGGGACGGTGGATATCACCCGGTTCGACCGCCGCGCCAAATTCATAATGGATATCAAGACTCCCGGCTCCGGCGCGGAGGGAAGGTTTCTGGAGAGGAACCTGGAAGCGCTGGCCACCCATGACGAGGTGAAGTTCGTCATCACCGGCAGGGGGGATTTTGAATGGGCCGCAAACCAGGTGGCGCGATGGAACCTGTCGAAGGAAGTGGTGGCGCTCTTCTCCCCCGTCCATGGGAAAGTGGCGCCCAAAGAGCTGGCCCAATGGCTGCTGGAATCCGGGATAGAGGGCAGGCTCAACCTTCAGCTGCACAAGATCATCTGGGGCGCGGACGCCACCGGAGTTTAGTGGCCGCGATCCAGGACCTTTTTCAGCGCCTGGCCGGTTTGCGACTTTTTCACTTTCGCCACCTCCTCGGGAGTCCCCGACGCAACGATATAGCCTCCCGCTTCCCCGCCTTCCGGGCCCAGGTCGATGATATAGTCCGCGGTCTTGATCACGTCCATGTTGTGTTCGATGATCACCAGGGTGTTGCCGGAGTTTGTGAGCCTGTTCAGCACTTTTAAAAGCTTGCGCACATCGTCAAAATGCAGGCCGGTGGTGGGCTCGTCCAGGATATAAAGGGTGCGGCCGGTGGAGCGCTTGGACAATTCCTTGGACAGCTTGACCCTCTGGGCCTCGCCGCCGGAGAGGGTGGTGGCGCTCTGCCCCAGCTTTATGTATTCCATCCCCACGTCATTCAAGGTGGCCAGTGTCTTTTCTATGGAGCGGTGGTTCTCGAAGAAGACCAGCGCTTCCTCCACCGTCATATCCAGAACATCGGCGATGGATTTTCCCTTGTAATCCACCTCCAGCGTCTCCCGGTTGAACCGGTGGCCGCCGCATTCCTCGCACGCCACATAAACGTCCGGCAAAAAGTGCATCTCGATTTTGATGATGCCGTCCCCCTGGCACGTCTCGCACCGCCCCCCCTTGACGTTGAAGGAGAACCTCCCCGGTTGATACCCCCGCTTGCGGCTCTCCGGCAGATTGGAGAAAAGATCGCGGATATCGGTGAACACTCCGGTGTAGGTGGCCGGGTTGCTGCGGGGGGTCCTGCCGATGGGATTCTGGTCTATGTCTATAACCTTGTCGATATGCTCCAGGCCCAGAAGTTGTTTGTGGGCTCCCGGCCGCTCGTGGGAGCTCCAGAAGTGCGCCGCCAGCGCCTTGTACAGGATATCTAGCAGCAGGGTGCTTTTGCCGGAGCCGGAGACGCCGGTGATGCAGGTGAAGGCCCCCAGGGGGATATCCACGTCTATACTCTTCAGGTTATGGGCGGAGGCGCCGCGGATGGAGATGGACTTTCCGTTGCCATGGCGACGATGGGCGGGCGTGGGGATGGAGAGCTTGCCGGACAGGTATTGGCCGGTGAGCGATTTTTTGTTCTTCATGATCTGCTCGGCGGTACCCTCCGCCACCACCTCGCCCCCATGCACCCCGGCCCCCGGGCCCAGGTCCAGCACATGGTCGGCCACCAGGATCATCTCCTCGTCGTGCTCCACCACGATCACCGTGTTCCCCAGGTCGCGCAGCTTTATCAAAGTGTCGATCAGCCTTTTGTTATCCCGTTGATGCAGGCCGATGGAAGGCTCGTCCAGGATGTACAAAACCCCCATCAGCGACGAGCCTATCTGGGTGGCCAGGCGGATGCGCTGGCCCTCCCCGCCGGACAAGGTGGCCGCCGCCCGGTCCAGGGTCAGGTAGTCCAGCCCCACGTCGCGCAGGAACCCCAGCCGCTCGACCACCTCCTTTATCACCCGTCTTCCTATATGCTTCTGGCGGGTGGTCAGCTTCACCGACTCGAAGAACTCCAGCCCACCCTTCACGGAAAGGGAGCTGGCTTCCATGATCGACTTGCCCCCCACGGTCACCGCCAGCGCCTCGGCCCGCAGCCTTTTGCCGCCGCATCGGGCGCAAAGCTCCAGCCGCATATACTCGTCCAGCTCCTCGCGCACCATGGCCGAATCGGTCTCCTTATATCGGCGCTCCAGGTTCGGGATCACCCCCTCGTATGGCCCCTCATAGATATGCTGGCGCTTGCCGCTGTCCAGGTTGAACTTTATCTCCTCCTCGCCGGAGCCGAACAGCACGATATCCTGGATGCGCTGGGGCAACTTGTCGAAAGAGATGTCCAGGGAGAAGCCGTAGTGGGTGGCCACGGCGGAGAGGGTCTGGTGATAGTATCGGGCGGTGGAACGGCTCCACGGCTTCACCGCCCCCTGGCTGATGGAGAGGCGCGGGACAGGAACCACCAGGTCCGGGCTGATCCTTTTCATCTCCCCCAGCCCCAGGCAGTCCGGGCAGGCGCCATGGGGATTGTTGAAGGAGAACATGCGCGGCGCCAGCTCCGGATAGCTGATGTCGCAGTTGGGGCATGCGTGGCGCTCGGAAAAAAGGATCTCCTCCTCGGCGTTGATGCTCACCAGCGCCAGGCCGTCGGACATCTTCAGGGCCAGCTCCACCGAATCCGCCAGACGACGGCGCAACCCCTCCTTCATCACCAGCCGGTCCACCACCAGCTCGATGGTGTGCTTCTTTTTCTTTTCCAGGATAATGTCCTCCCCCAGGTCGCGCATCTGGCCATCCACCCGCACCCGGACGAAACCCTTGGCGCGGAACTGGTCCAGCTCCTTGCGATACTCCCCTTTGCGGTCGCGAACGATGGGGGAGAGAACCTGGATCTTGGTCCCCTCGTCCAGCTCCATGATCCGGTCCACGATCTGGGTGGAGCTGAGCGAGCTGATGGGCAGGTTGCACTTGTAGCAATGGACATCGCCAATGCGGGCGAAGAGCAGCCGCATGTAGTCGTATATCTCCGTGACGGTGCCCACGGTGGAGCGGGGGTTGCGGCTGGTGGTTTTCTGCTCTATGGAGATGGCCGGGGAGAGACCCTCGATCAGCTCCACCTCCGGTTTTTCCATCTGCTCCAGGAACTGGCGGGCATAGGCGGAGAGGCTCTCCACATACCGGCGCTGCCCCTCGGCGTATATGGTGTCGAAAGCCAGGGAGGACTTGCCAGAGCCGGAGACGCCGGTGATGACCACGAGTTTGTCCCGGGGGATTGTGACGCTGATGTTTTTCAGGTTGTGCTCGTTGGCGCCCCTGATGACGATTTTATCGGCCATACTTCCAAAAGGTTTATTGTAGCGCGGATGGGGGAGGGAGGGGGAAGGAGTTTTTTTTGTTGGCAGGGGAGCAGAAGCATGGAAATTTCTTCGATATCCCATCCCTTTGACGGGAGGGGAGAAAGGGGAGGGTGAGATGATAATCGCAATTGATAGGAAGGGCGCTGATAAATATAAACATGCGAAGGTTGTTTGTTTTCACCCCCACCTAGCCTCCCCCGTCAAGGGGGAGGATTATTTGCTGGTATCATTAGAGAGTTTGATCCTGAGAGAGCCAGATCCTGAGAGAGCCAGATCATTAGAGAGAAAGATCATGAGAGAGCCCGATCATGAATCCGACATGGACACTGGTCGAACAAACTATCAATTGCGATTATCATCTCAATCCGGTGGCCTTTTCAGGCCACCTTCTCATATTTGTCCGCCGCCACGTTGCACACGGGGCATTTCTCCGTCGGCTGGCCCAGCTCGATATGTCCACAGATGGGGCAAAGGTATATCTCCATCTGGCTAAGGTCCTTGCCGGCGCGGACCGCTTCCAGCGCCTGCTGATACAGCCGGGCGTGCACCTTTTCCACCTCCATGGCGTAACCGAACATGACCTTGGCCTTATGCCCGGTCTCCTCGGCCAGCTTCAGCATGGGGGGGTACATCTCTGTGAATTCATAGGTCTCCCCGCCGATGGCCGCTTCCAGGTTCGCCTCGGTGTTCTTTATCATATCCATCGCCTTCAGGTGGCCGTGGGCATGGATGGTCTCCGCCTCGGCGGTGGCGCGGAACAGCCGGGCGATGGCTGGATAGCCGTCCTTGTCCGCCTGTTTTGCAAAGGCCAGGTATTTCCGGTTCGCCTGGCTCTCTCCGGCGAAGGCTGTCTTAAGATTGTCGATGTTGTCTGTCATTTATCTCTCCTGTGTATTGATTGTCTCTGGCATGCGCCCCCCATGGACCCAAGGCCTTTATTATAACCAATTCGCGGCGCCAATGGTTTTTGGTCAAACGCCACGCCGCATTGCGGCCATCCTGCTAGAATATGTTTTGCTGGAAATTCAAACAGGCATGCGGCGGACGAAATAGGAAATGGGGATGCAACTGGAAGGGTTGTCGCGACGGGCGCGGCTATATACGCAAAGCCCGTGGCGGATGGCGATGGACGTGGCGCTGGTCCTGGCGGCGGCGGCGCTGGCCAGCCATCTGCGCGCCCAGCCCCTGTTGTGGACTCAGGCTATGATAGTCACATGGGCCACTGGCGCATGGCTTCTGCTGGCGGCCAGGTGGGCGCTGTTTCCGTCGGCTCCCGGCGGCCATTCCCGATGGGCCTTCATTGCTCTATACATCCTGGCGGCTTTTGCCCTGGTGGCGGCCAGCGCTGCGCCCAGACAAACGGAGATACCGGCGGGTCCTGACAACGGAGTCCCCGCCCAGCTCCCCGGCCCTCTGGACTCTTGGGGGGCGGATATGCCCAGGGAGATTCGCGTTCCCATCGGCGGAACCTCGGCGGCCAGGGTGTGGCTGTTTCTCATGGAGAGCCACGACACTGCGCCACCCAGGCTGGCGGTGACCGCTGGCCAGTGCCACCTGGAGGACGTTCAGGTGGAAAAAGGGGGGGGGACGCCCGACGCCTTGTGGGAGAGCGAGGGGACGGAGTCTGAATACACACTCCGGATTCCCCGGGGCTGTGTCCCCTTGGAAGGGGGGGAGGTGGTGTTTCGTCCAGTCACCGGTTCATGGATCGCCATCAGGGGCGCCCGGGTGGAGCAGCTTCCGTTGCGGTGGGAAATGTGGCGCCATCTGGCCGAGCCATGGAACTGCATCCTCTTCTGGACCACCCTTCTGGTTGTGGCGCTGGGCCATGGGGTGGCGGCGCGAGGCCAGGGGATGGCGTGGCGAAGGATGGCCATGCATGGCGCCATGTGGGGGATGGTGATCCTGGGAGCGATGGGCGCGTTGGGCGCAGCCGCTTTTTATGTGGAACTCTATTATCCTTGGCTCACCTCCCAGGAGGGGAACGTGCGGTCCAAGGAAATCTTCCGGAAAAAATCGATCCATGACGTGAAACTGGGATGGAGGCTGCTCCCCGGCTTTACGGCCTATACGCGACAAACGCCGAAGTCGGCGCCGGAGTTGTTTTACGCCAACACTCAGGAGGGCTTTCGGGCGCTGGATCAGGAGAAGAGCTTCCCCGCCAGGGGGAAGGTCATGGTGCTGGGGGATTCCTTCGCCCAGGGGCTTTTCCTCAGCCAGAAAGAGACCATACCGGCGGTGATGGCCCGTAGGCTGGGAGGGTATGTATACAATTTCGGAGTCACCGCCTTTTCCACCGACCAGGAGTTCACCACGTTTATCCAATGGATCGACCGGGTCGATGTGGAGTGGGTGGCGCTGCTCTTTTATGGCAACGACATCCTATACACCGGCGTGAAGAGAGGTTATGACCTTCCCAAGCCGGTTTACGAGGAAGTGGACGGCAAGGTGGATTTTGCCCGCATGACGCTCCCCTCCGCCGAGTATGTGGAGGAGATGAACCGGCATCTGCAGCCGCTATACAACTCCAGCGAAACCTACTGCTGTTTCACGGACAAGAAAGCTTCAGTGGCCGCCCGGACCCTGGGCAGGATGGGGCGCTACCTGGCTTTGCTGCCCTATCCGGGCAGGCTGTATTCCGCCCTGGTGGAGGACATCAGGACAACCAAGCTCACAAGCCCCGCCGTCCATACCGATGTCACCCCGGAGCTTCTGGAGCATCCGGAGAAAGAGAAGAAGCGGATAGAGCTCATCTTCCAGTTTCTGGCCGAGATTGACAGGGAGTGCCGACAGAGGGATCGCAGGTTTATGGTGGTGTTTGTGCCGGATATCCTGCAGGTGTATCACACGGACAAACCGGAACGGGGGAACCTGCGCCGGATGTTCATGGATCTGTGCGGCGCCCATGGCCTGCGCTGCCTGGATCCCAGCGACAAACTGGCCGCCGCCTCCCGGCTCGCCGATGTCTATTTCATCGACGACGGACACTTTTCCCCATACGGCGCCCGGATCGTGGGGGAGATGATGGCGGAATTTATCGCCGGGAAAAATGACTAGACAGCCACAAGCCAGCGTCTTTTCTTTATCAGGTCAGTATATGGAGATACACCCGATCTCCACCCTGGCGTTCTGTCCCATGCTCTGGTGATGAAAGCATTGCGCCGGGGACAGGCAGTGTTTCTCGCACACCGGGCCGATCAAACGAATGGATGCGCCCGCCTTTACCGGATACAATGAGTTTACGACCGAAGACTTGAAATATTGGAGCGCGACCATGCCCAGGCGACACCAGCTGTGAAGGATATCCGGGAATACCACGAAAGAACCAAGCATCGGTTGCAGAAGTACGCCCAGGGGCCGGGTTATCTGGACTGGGCCAACCAGCCCAACCCCTTCCGGACCTATGAAGGGGCGGAAAGAATACAGCTTCCACTGGAGGATGACGATCCCCAGGGGCCATACGACACGCTTTTCGGCCTGCAGAAGGCGCCAGCGCGCCCATGGAATCTGCAGAACGCGTCCACCTTCCTCCGGCTATCGCTGGGCCTGGCGGCATGGAAGGAGTATGGCGCCTCCCGGTGGGCGCTGCGGATAAATCCTTCCAGCGGCAACCTGCATTCGGAGGAGGCCTATATCATCACCGGCGCCGTGCCCGGACTGGCCGAGGGGGTCTATCACTACCACAGCCGCGCCCATGCCCTGGAGCGAAGGCTTCACTATGACAGCCAACAGTATATCCAGGATCACCCGGAGGTGGCCGAGGCCGGGGTGTCGAAAAATATCATGCCCTCCCAGGGATATTTCTGGGTGGGGCTTTCCTCCATCCACTGGCGGGAGGAGTGGAAATACGGCGAGCGGGCATACCGCTATTGCCAGCTTGATATCGGCCATGCGCTGCTGTGCCTTCGGTTCGCCGCCGCGGCCATGGGATGGAGGGCGCGGCTGGCGCCGGGAGCGTCGGATGGGATGATCTCCAGAATCCTGGGGCTTGGCAACGAGGAGGATTATGACGGAGCGGAAACCGAATCCCCCGGCGCCATGGTTCTTGTCACCACCGACGGCGCCGCGCCTGAAAACGCGGATGAAATGTTTTACACAACCGCGAAGATCCTGACCCTTCTTCAGGATGCCAATATCGCAAGGTGGTCCGGAAAGGCGAACGTGATCAGCGCCCGGCATGGCGCCCATTGGCCTGTCATCGAAGAAGCGGATCAAGTGGCCTTCAAGCCCTCGACGGAAGAAAAGTTCGCCGCGCCTCCACCCGCCGCGCCCCTTGGGCCCAGCGGTTGCGCGCACACCGCCGCCCATATCATCAAGACCCGTCGCAGCGGCCAGGCCTATGATGGCGCGTCCTCCATGTCGGCGGACAAGTTCAACCGCATCCTCTCCGCATTGATCCCCCGCCCTGGCATGCCCCCGTGGGACGCCATCCCCTGGCGGGCCACGGTCCACCCTGTCCTGTTCGTCCATAGGGTGGATGGATTCGCCCCGGGCATGTATATCCTGGTGCGCGGGCCGGGGGAGGAGGAGGAGCTGAAAGCCGCCATGGGGGAGAAGTATCGCTGGAGTCGCCCCCTGGCCGCGCGGGAAGGGCTGCCCCTATACCTGCTAAAGGAGATGGACGCGCGGGGGACGGCGGCCATGATCAGTTGCGGGCAGGATATGGCCGGGGATGGCGTCTTCTCCCTGGGGATGGTGGCCAGGTTCGAGGATCGGTTG
>Ga0224501_10002325_pt1 | contig 14906 bp, 13 predicted proteins | sample SF_Oct11_sed_USG_4_FD_169105 | JGI IMG/M metagenome (GOLD analysis project Ga0224501, IMG submission 169105) | Sediment microbial communities from San Francisco Bay, California, United States - SF_Oct11_sed_USGS_8_1 | ecosystem: Environmental > Aquatic > Marine > Sediment | place: USA...
ACTAGTATTTTTCACCTAATTTTCAGTTTATCAGTTTATCTGCTTTAAGTATTGACTCGACTCGACTCTACTCTAATACAATACAATACAACACAACACAACACAACACAACACAACACAACACAATATAATATAACAAAACTTAATCTAGCTGAAACAACCACCAGACATGACAGCTAGTACTCAGATACTCACCAGGACTAGCCGAGGTGTCCCGGCACACTCCAATTTTATGAAGGTAGATGTAATTTATATCCTTAAATGTCTGGCCTGTCTCCACCACTGACAGATTGGTAGCTAGGCCCATCATAAACAGCATCTGTACTGTGTCCCGCAGGCACGCTATGTACTTCCTAAAAACCAATATGTAATAAACCAAGATCAAGAAGCGGTAGCAGGATAGCTCAGTGGTAGAGCGCCGAGTTCTCTATACTGTAAGAACCGGGGTTCAAATCCTGATCATAGCGGGCTCCAGGTTGGAGTAGGAGATTTTCAAAACAAAAACCAGCTTCAAAACAAGAGGTGGAGCACGAATACTGACTCGCTCTTGGTACTACATGCTAGACTGTCACAAAAAAGTGACTAACTGCACAGCTTCAACATAAATGAAGACGCCTTACAAGAACAAAAACAATAAAGGGTGGCTGAAAATTCTGAAGGGGGAAGAACAGATATCTTATGAGAAACAATGTAACAATGATGCTGGAAAGACATGCCTGGGCAGTGAGGCGGAGTCTACAGTCACTGATTTATAAAACAGGAAAACTAAATCAACCAGAAAAGAGTGATCTTTGTGGCGCCACTAAATGGCCCAGTCAATAACCTAGAATTGTTTGCTCATCACCCTGACAGCGTGCTCGGTAACTGTTAGCTGAAGCATCGCATACTGTTTACAGACGTACCCCTTGTGTAGGAGTGGAGCTTGCATGCTCACTGGCAGGTGACGCACAGGTATGGTTCGTTTGATTGGATCATCCATATAGTCTATCAGTTCCTGGATGTAATACGGCAGCTTCACCAGGCTCAGAAACAGAGTGAGTGGAAGCTGAGTACCGAGATCAATCAGATAGGAGAGGCCTGGAAACATAGAGTTGTATATTATACAGACCGGCATGATAACTATGTTCATCCATTGATTCTCCTAGAGAATCAACTTCATTGCAGTTTATATGGCTGGTTCAGACAATGTCGATGCATTCTCAGGTGGCCAAACAATCCAGTCTGTGCCCTGAAGCCGGGATTGCAGTGGCAATAGTGAGAGGGGGAAACTCGCCGAGTATTGAGGGTGCACTCCCTACAGGCAATTTACTTTGGCTTAGCTAGCATGGTGATACATGGTAATAGAAAACTACTGGCTCAGTAACGCAAAGTTATTAGATAAATGTAGTCTAATATCTCGCCGAAGCACTGGAAGGTGCTGTGGTTCAGTGATCAGAGCACTGTCTTGTTACTGGAGCTAATGGTCCCAGGTTCAAGCTGGGGTGAAGGCAATTGCTGGTACACTGTACATGTTGACTCCCCACACAGTTATTGGCTAGATGGGAACAACCTTTATCCTGACGAACTTTTCAGTATCTAATTGTTTTACCCCAGCAATTGGTGATCCTTTGATTGCAGTGAGCTCCTGCTTACAGCGGAGGTCTGGAGTCATCACAAATTAAAACCCCACCCTTCCGGTCCCAGGCCGGTTATTCCAACAGTGTAACAAATATTGAACAGCCCACCAGGCCGATAATTCATGCTCTACACTGACCCCTCTCTTTTTGAGCATCATTGAGTAGATGAGGAGGAATAAACCTCTTCCAAGAGGTCTGTTCCACATACACCGGCAGTCTGGAGATATCGCCATTAACTGGGTCCATCCTGGCCTTACATGATATACCGGGAGGCACCACACCTTCATAGCTGTAACAGGGATGAGTCTACCTGTACTTCCACCCAAAATCACAACAAATCAGGTACATAAATTGTTCACTCAAACCAACAGAATAATTGCGGATGCAGTTTCCATGCGGCCATCAAATCCTACGAAATTCCCGCCACCACAAACTGGCTAGCTGGCCAGCTACTGATCATCAATCGGCCGAGTTTGCATAAAGTCGCAGAATTTGTTGCAGAACTTTAGTCAGAAAGTTGAAAACGGTGGTGATTTTGTTGTTGCTGATGCTCAAACCAATGAGCTCCTGCATTTCAAAGTCGGTCTAACCTGTTTGTCAAGGTTTTTTCATTGCGGTTCTTTCAGTATTAGCCCATTTGACATTGACCACATGTTCGACTCGCAGTTACGGACGCTGACGCTGTTATTCCTCACCTGTAGTTGACATAGCAGAGGAATTTGTGGAGTAGTTCTGTCCGTTTCAGTTTAGCAGCATAGCCGTACTTGTTGACGCTCACATCTCGATCATATCTGTAATTTTCCATAAGAGGACCAGAGGAGGCATCCCCTCGCTCTGAGGTGGATGGCTTCATCTTCGCTACAAAGTCGTCACAATGAATATATTCTATATTATTGCATATTATCTTAATAAGGTACCTGGATATATAATAAGAAAAAGCAGAGAAACCGAGCGCAGGGTGATCCTGAATAATACTCTTCCCAATTTGATGAACTAGACGGAGGGCAGCATGAGTACTTACAGACGGTGGAGTTTCCTGAGACAGCGAGGATGGATTTTTGCTGTTCAAGACTCGCTTGCACCTGAGTGTCATCAAGAGTGATATCAGCACGGCATACGTAAAACAGATCGCGTGATCGCTTCCCCACCTGAATCTTAGTCTTATAGATACGAATCGAACCTGTAAGAATGGAAAAACATTGGTAAAAATTCCACGGATGGCGAGAGGTCCAAACAGTACAAATAACAAAGGTTTAGCTCAGCATTAATATAATTTCTAGTCAGATATGTTGGCCAGTTTGTCTGTCCAAATGAACACTGTAGGAATTGGTGTATCATTTTTTTACCACTTCCAGCTTAAGCTATATGGAATGGTTTTTTCTTGCCTTCCTTACACAATGAACAATGGTGTTTTTTACTTAAATATGTTTGTCATTTTCAGTTTATCAGTTTATCCATTCAAACTAAAAGTATGTAATCTAGAACCATGGCAGCTGACCTTCTCTGTGAAGTTTCTCACAGAGTCGTTTTAGCGTCTTCCTGTCGAGCTGCGTTTCATATTTAGGAGTCTCCGCCTCTTTGATTAGCTTGTGTAAGTCAGAGAAGATAATCAGGCCGCACTTCTCGCACGTATCTACAGAGGGAGCACAAACAATAAACCAAGGGTGAAGCGGGAGATTACAGTGCAAAAAAGTCCGGATTCGCCTCCTAGTGCAATTTCACTTCGGTAAAAGCGATCCTCGCTGGATTTAGATTGCAACATTGAATAACGAACGTCCACCCATTGAGTAATAGCCACTTAATGGGCGTACGGGTGTAAGTAAATTGTTTGATCAAATCTCAAACATGGATACGCGATCCCCAAGAAGGTAATCTTTGAGAGGTGGCACAGCCAGTTAAACCTTGTCGCCACAGTAAATCCTTACGGCTACAAGGCTACGTATTTCGCTGCTAGATGTTGTAAATTACAAGCTGATCAGGAAAAGGTTTCTACACTCCTTCCAATAATCTGGGATTGGTCACTCAGTATTTGTGTGAGTTGACGAAATACGGTTGTGAAATACACGAAAGTATTACTGGGAGTTATCTAATATATTAAATCTACATCTACAACGATTAGGGACATGCCATGGTCGTCGGTTGACACATTTGTGGAGTTGTGCTCCCCTTTCTAAAGGGATGCAACTCCGCATTTTTGCAGCGAGGTCAAAAATTGTACAGCCAATCACATGTTTCGTGTAATGCTACCGCGCTAGTGTATACGCCAATGGTACAGTGTAGCCATAACATAATAAAACTCCTGCCTTACCGACAATGAGAGCACTTCGCTCCATGGCTCTGTGAGTAATAGGAGGAGCCTTCGATGCAGCTTCACTCTTAGCAGACTCATTCCCTGGTACCTCCAGCTTCAGTCTGAACTTCTCCACCTGCCGGGAGGGATACATCATACAAACATATAATTCTTTACAATCGTTTTTGGCAATGATGTCCAACATTGAAAACTGGTCGGTAAAAACTGATTCAGCTTCAAACGGGTCCGACTGAACAGACCGACATCAAGATTGGCACTAGGGTATACTGATCCCACAATAGACGGGAAAGTTCAAAACGGCCGCATGTTTTTTCTGCTGGTGGTCAAACCAATTAGGTTTTGCAGCTCAATGCTGTCTTTTTCAATGCTGTTTTCCAATGTTTCCGCATTGTGGTTCTTTTAGTATCAAATAGTGTATACCACTATCATTGGCCAAACTCAGTGGTACTAATCCGGAGACAGGCACTTACCGTGGGAACGTTTCAATCAACAGACTACTTGTCGAGACCCTAATATCCAGGACTCTAACTGAAAGTCACAGAAATAAGCCTCGTGACTGTTGCCTACTCAATTCTTTCACAGATTCAACAAGCCATGAGTTTCTTTGTCAGTAGCCTTAAAGCCCAGGAGGGGCTCTATGTCCGCCATTCGTGTCCTAGACTGAAAAGTTTACACGGCAAGTGCCCATCTTCAGGTTAGTACTACTAAGTTTGGCATGTGGTAGTAGTCTACGCGGTCTGATACTAAAAGAACCAAAATGCGGAAACACTGACAAACAGATTGAATCAACTTTGAACTGTGAGAACCCATAATTGGTGTGACCACCAGCAGCAAAAAAGCCACAACCGCTTTCAATTTTCCCCGACTATAATACCACATTTATCATTACTATTGATGATGGCATTATTTCATGAATTACCATTATAATAAAACAGGCAGGACACAACCATAGCATGAGTTGTCTCTCCTTACGTTCAAAGAATGTTTAGAAAAGATGTCCGCAAATAAAATTAAAGTTGGTTTTCTATTCTTTTGACATCTGCAATGAAGTTACGCTCAATACCAAACCTGGTTTATTTAAGCAATCCAAAAAGTCGATTCTGCTTCTGAAAAATCTTTTGAATGAAAACACTCCCACGAACACACATTTTTGTATTGGTGTATTAAAAGGGATTATATACTGATTGAGGGCCTACCTTTTGTCGCCCCATGTCCTCGTAGTAGAAATCCATGAGATTTAGCTGACGCATCATCTTCATCATTTGGCGAGCTTGAAGTGTGTGAAGTCCAAACGCGTCTCTCAACTATGAACAAGTGATTGTGACAACCAGGCATTCAAGATTCAAGGAGGCAAGTAAAGTCAATGGGAACGGCTTTTCCTGTTGCTATCATATGAATTTTAAAATCAACAAAAATCCATTCATGACTTGTCATTGATGTTCACATCATTTCTTACCATAAATCGGCTACTGGATTCTCATTAGAGAATTTACAAACTTAAAATTCTGTTACAAGTTCCAGAAGAAATGTACATGGGCAATCATCACTCAACAAGACATCACCTTGATCCAACCCAACGGGTAAAGTCAGCATTAGATCGTTAGCCGTCGCACCCATGCTAGACAGCGGGTGCTAGACAGCGGGGTTAAGCGGTGGTGTCCTGAGGCCACGGATAAAAGTTTTGATTCAAAGTTCTAACAAACATTTCCAATCGGACTCGATCATGAGCCACCACCTCAGCCACTACTGACCATGGTACGAGTAGCAGAGCCAACTATCTTCATCCACTGTAGTATCTCCTGTAGCATGAGTTTATTAGGAGAGCGGACAACGGGTGGGATCGGTTCTCCCTTCTCATCTTCCTCATCCTTGTCCTCTTCCTGCGCATCATACTCCGCCAATCTGCCAGAAAATAATTATTACTATATTTAAACAAAGAATAGGCAATGTTATAAAGGGATTGCCATCGAAATTATAAATATTGAAAGTAGAATAATGTTATTTCAAAACTGCTGGACACTTTTTCGTACGTGTTTGTTTTTAGCCATTCTCTTGTCTTAATTTCTGGATTTCAAATCACACATACCCACACATACGCAAAACAGATGAAAATCGCTTCAATTTTCCATTCACTCATCCAGATTAAAGACACGAGAAGAACCGAAAAACAGTTTCAGTCAAGACTGTCGGTCCAAACAAACCACTGCGAAATTGTGGACTGTTCAGACAGCCCGTGAGTTTTCCAAGACTCTGAGCTACCCATTGGTAACCGGCAACAAGCCCAATTCACCATTCCAAACACTGCAAAACAGGCATTAGGGCTAAGGAGGTTCATAAAATGAGTGCAAAGTGCCCGCGTACAAAAATAAAAAACATAGATGGCGGCGACTCACGTCATTTTCAGCTTCACCCCCAGGCAGTTCCTCGTTCCTAGGTGGTTAACAATTGATGAGTTCTGCGGTTCATCCTCGACTTCAAGAGTGTTATTCACGGATTGGTCTATCGACTCGTCCACCCAGTCGCCCGTCTCTCCCATGACATTAGCGGGTGACTCTACCCTCACAGCTAGCTTTGCATGTTTGGCGGGCGTATGGCTCGGCGTAGATTTCGCCGATGTGTCGAGCACGAATGGGTCACCAGTCGAATCGTCCAGAAAACCCGAAATGCCATGTGAGATTTGTGACAGCTCCCTATGACTGCTAGATTGTCCTGGTGGTGGAGAGTTATCCTCCTTCATTTTTGCAGGCGTGGCCTGAGGTGTTGCCTCTGGCATTGTGGGTGACTCCCCATCCTTCTCAGGGGTTCCTGCTCTGCCTTGGGATAACTTCGGATTCTTGTCCACCTTTTTCTTCTTCCTAGGTGGAAGGCCACCTGAAACACACCCAATCCGATACAAATTATCATCAAACAGAAACTGTAAGACTTATACTATACAGTGTATATTGGCATCCCAGTAGACATTAACCCGTTATCGGCTATCTCAAACTCTGTTTCCGTTCACTTTGATGGGTGGTAGAAGCATAGGCAGGACAGCTGTCACCATGGGTCAATGAGGGAGAGCTTGGTACATTGCCAGAGCGCCCATCAGTTCAGTCAGCCTAAGACATGGCAAACAAAGTAACCTGCGGGCAGATAATCCGTGGAGATATCTTTAGTTTTATATCCCCCTACCTTACACTTCCCGCAGCAGGGCGAAATGATACCACACTCAAGAATCTAGATGGTTAAGTCTCCACTCACCTGGGGCCATGCACGGCCGTGTCACTTTATGGGTGATCATCTCAAAGAAATTCCTTCGCATCTGGAAAAATTTGGTGACACGCCTGCGGTCCTCTTCAAGATCTGTGTAGAGTGTGACTACCATGGCGTGCCTATCCGGCTGAGCCAGCAGGTAGCTGCAAATAAATCAGACAACTCTAGTTATCGCTGTTGTTGTTGCCGTTGTTTTGTTCCACCTCAGAGAAAACACCAAGTGTCTGATTTATGATACTATTTGAAGGCTGCCACTAGTAAGTTACAGTATTAAACTTCAAGCAGCAATTCAACTAGCAGTCAATATACTGAGTTAATAGCTCTTAATTTTTTTTCCACTGCCAGAAGTTGCATGGGCTTTTACCACCACCTCATAGTCCCAGCCCAGCTAGTTGAAGAGGACTGGTGAGTGAATGTGAATCACACACCCTGTTTATGCACCGAGTTCTGATTAAAGGATTGCGAGGGTTTTTGTTCGAGTCTCTGGCAAGCCTCTCACTCCAATATCTTACTATGGCTTTGGATCAGCGCATTATAAATAATGGAGGTCCCCGCCACAGAATTATAGAGAGGATAACTCTATGCAATCAGCAGATAGGGGTCAAGATCATCTAGGAGCTGCACCGTCTTCTCAAAAAATGGACAGATACCATAACAAGAAAAATAAAATGTTTACTACACACAAGTCCCGCTATTGGCCAGCCCCTCAGTTCCACTGTTGGTCAGTAGGTCCGTAGGTCAGTAGGTCCACTGTTGGTCGGGTCAGTCCCTCTATTTGGCAGTCTTGGTCAGTCCGTCTAATGACCAGTCGCAATATTGGCCAGTCCCACAGCAGACTCACTTCTCTATCCTCGTGTGTAGCTTGAAGTAAGGTGAATTATAACTCTTGGAGAAGTACCGACGCAGGAAGAGTTTCTTCTCGTGAGTAACTCGGCTGTGTTTACCAAACTGCTTCACCATGATGATATTCTGCGTCGCCATAAGCCCGTGGCCTCGCAGCTTCTTTCTCAAGTACCTGGAGACGAGCAGAGCTTCATTGAGGCCGGGGGTGCATTGGGCTGAGCCAATAACCGCACTGGGATGTTCTGTAGCTCAAAGGTGCGGCCTGTGAGAAGACATTTTGATGCAAACCGAGCAAGAGTGATGCGATTGGGTTCCAAGAGAAAACACCTCAAACTAGAAATTCCCAGCCATTCCTAAATACTAAATGCTGTTACGTATATGGTTTGGCGATCATGAATCACAACATCAAGGAAGCTGACTTATGGCATCAATATACCTAAACTGTGGAAACCGCCGTTTCCTCTCCCGTCTGAGGGTAAAAACTCCGTAATGGCCTGACAATGTAAACATTCAATTAACGGAATTGTTGACAAAATTCACATTTGAGAGGTGACTTGGGCTATGAATTCCATATGTGTGGGCAAACTCAGCAGAGTCGTTGAATGTGACTCCAGAAATATCATTGATGTACCTGGATTAACAACTGGCATCAGTCCTTTAATCGTTCAATCCCTAATCGTTCGCTATCTGCCAGCTTACGGGGTGGATGGCATGGATTTGAGTTTTGTCGTTCAACATCCGGTGAGATCCCATTGTTATCTCATTGACCCCTAATCTGAAAAACCTTCATAGGACCAGAGACACTAGGCCTATTCTCGAAGCCGGGATGATGGCCATCACTAAAATGATGTTTTTTTTTCAAAAGATAAGCAAGACGGCGACCATAACTTGGGCTAAAAAATACCATGTCTAACTCATATGCGTCCTGGAAACGAAATTGTATAAATGGCCTTAAATGCATTTGCTTAATCGTGAGTGTAACTTGCCTGGTGGTGAGATTCCAGAGCATGGCCAATTGGGCCATGCGTGCATCCATGTAGGTCTACCCTAACAAGTACGACCCATATCTTTTTCTACTATGTAGTGCCATTGCCAATCCCATTCTTGACACGCTGGGCCCATTAAGGTTTCATCACACACAGGTGATGGTATAGTTTTTCACCAACAAGGCTAGGAAGCTCTCGATTGAAGTAACAAACCTGACTAGGTGAGTAGAATTGGCATCAGTCACTCTTACCGTAGGATGTAACCACAACCAGGAAGATGATGGCATGTAGTATCACTAGTGCACAAACTCATTTTGAAACTAAGTCATTGAACTCCTAGGAAAGCATTCCACAGACAAGTTGTCAATTATCCAGTCCCTTATGAAAACTCAGCTTAATGCAAAATTTTATCTTAACAATTCTATCCCTGGCCGGTTTCAATTCAAAGGAGAATACTGAGAATATTGTAGGTTCCCCGGCCGAGATATAACTAGCTGGTACATCGAAGCTGGGACCAACTTTTATTTCTGGGCATAGTTGCTGTTCTACGCTGGTATGTATTCGCCCTTGTTCGTTGGAGTCATAGAAGCTAGGAATGTGTGAGGAGCTCATTCACCCAGCAGCCGCTCAGCATGACTAGGACATGGTCCCAGAATCTTTCGATTTTGAGCCAAGCGCTCTAGCCATTGAGTTATTCCGCTATTCCGAGGGGTACGTCCAGATTGTTTACTAACAACTGATTCGCAGCAAGCATCAATAGCAATGGGATGCTTTTACCTGGCCTGTAAGAGGTAGCTCTTGTTGAATACCCTATTACCACAATCAAAAGAAGACAGATGAACCCGGAGTCCAATGACTAACTGCATGAAGGCTCCGAAAATTACAAAAGCACCTCTTCATAAAGGTGAGACTGACAGCAAACTTACCTATGGCATGCATTCTGTCTTCATGGACATCACATGACTCAACGGCTTGTTTACACCAAAATCAGTTTTCAGTCTCATTCATTGACATACATGGTCAACTGATGATTCACCCAACTTGCACTATAGTCAACTAATGAGTAGCTCTCTTCGTACTCAGTCGCTCATGATTCACTCATACACTTATTCACTTATCAAGAGAATTGAGTGAAACTTTGAAATTAAAACCTGTCACATCCGCAGCCAAATGAAAGTGCAGATTGTGCTGGCGAAACGACCTTTCATTACCCAAGAGTTGGGGGCCAGTAGGTCAAATAATTCATTGTCGCCACTTAACCAGGATGCATTATTTCAGTTCCGACATGTTTTCAAAATAAGGTACCTATTTTTCCACCCTAATTTATTGTCGCCAATCTCCTGGTTTCAAGAATAGGCCTACTATGATCCCGGACACGTGATGCCAGGAGCATGGGAAGCTTTCATCCCTCACTCACCCCATACGACCGTGGGTGGCCTTTAGTCCATCGACGCTGCTTAGGTGTGCAAATGCATCTGACCCCAGGACGCCCTCGTGTCGAGATCGTGCCATCTGCTCCACCAATAAGTACATCTCCTTTGGCAAGTTACTGCCCACGGCTGTAAACCGAAAGAACATCACCTCCAAAAAGGGATAGAGCATTAAAAATGGGATGCCTAGACAGGCCCTGGTCGAGTTTTCTCATCACAAATAAAAGTCACAGCAAATCATTCATGACAAGAGGCGTCATTGATGTCTTTAAATGCAAAACCAATGGCAATAGTATAGAAATGCTTGGGAGAATAGATTAGCAGTTAATGCTCTTTTTACCGTGAGGGTCGCTAGCGTCTCTGAATAAGACTTCCTCTCGGCACCGCTGCGATGCCACAATAACTAAAGTCTGTGGCCACTTTTCAGTAGCCTCCTCCAATGTCAGCCCAGCCACCTAATAACAGGCGAATTAGACCACATGAGAGGACAACAAAAAATAAAAAGCGATCATGAACCAGCACTGAACCAAGATTAGTAACCATTCGAAACTGGGGTGAAGTGGTGGCTTAGTGGATAATGTCCTGGGCCCTTGATTCAGGGCCCCAAGTTCGCTTCCCGGTTTAGATGAAACACCCAAGTAGAAAGTCCCCTAATGATGCACCCTGGGAAACGCCAAGTTGAAGACTCAGTAGGCTGCTTTCTGGGCACCCCTGACATCAATCAAGATACAACAGAAGAAAAAGCATTGTAAACTCCCAGCTCTGCAGCCTTGCAGGAGACTAAAGTGCATGGATTGGCTAACAAACATTTCGGGGTAATGATATTTCGTTCTATAGCTGAGCGCTTGCTATCTAAGGTGTAGTCAAGTCAGAGTCGAAACGAACCCATAGATGCTTAACCGATCACATAGGCCCCTGCTCTCACCTCATCAGTGATTAGCTTTCTGGAGTCGTACGTACTACAGGAGCCGTGCTCATCACGCCCCTCCACACACATCCCTGGGTAAATCGTCAGCGTCGGGTGTGGCGCATAAATCTCCAAGTCAAAATTAGTGTACTTTGGGTTATGGTCGCTGATCGTAGGTCGAGAGACAGGCAGCTCATAAATCTGCACCTGGCCACGAGAAAGAGTACAACATGGTGATACATGTCACAACGTCACACTCGACACCCTCTGCACTCAGTTAAAGGGATACCTGAGTTCTGTGTGGATTTCGAACAGCCAGTGCCGGTATCTGGTATTGTTTGTCTTTCTGGGGTTTATGGTTCATGATTGGTCACATGCAGTTGAGTTTACTAACTATGGGGGGGGCACTGGGGCATTGACAATTATAGGCTGTTTAATTTCCTTTCTGAGTTTGCTGAAAATCGAGTGAAAGGTATCTACACGTGTCAGGATGACACCTGTGAGATCATTTCCACCACCCAGACCACCCATTCAATAGTTATGATCTAAAATCCAAATGCTCCATATATGGTATCATAAGATGAGGCTTATTAGGTTCCGTATGAAAATCTTAGCAGCCTCGGACACGGAATCTGATTACACAATACGCTGTACTTGGGTGTTGTCACTCCACCTGTACAGGTGAAAACAGTGCATGTATAACATGTCTCCAGAAAGATATCAATACATAAAGGCATGTGAAAAACTTAAGTAGCACTTCGCGTTACCCGTATCTCATCGCAGTCGATCACGGGTATTTCAGTCGGCGACAACGTCCCATTTTGTGGGAGAATATGTGCGAGGCTGTTTCACAAGGGATTTTGGTAACCATTTTTCTATAAAGATCACCCCAAAAACAAAACCACAAATGGTTATGTCATGGTCGATGGTAGATGCACTTTCGGAGTCGTGTTCCCCAATCTTAAAGGGAGACAACTCCGCATTCATTGCAACGATAGCAAGTGATCTTTTTCCATAATCCAAATATCGGTCACTAGAATAACAATGGCCCGAATGGCGCAAATCATGCCATGCATGTCCGTCACTGAACTCAGATCGGCAGCAATTTTCGCTTCGCTCCGTCTTGTCTCTGGGACAACTCCACATTAACTTGAAAGTGCAGAAAACTATGACAAAACAAATCTGGGATTGTCTACTTTTTACACATTGCAGCCAGTTTGATAGGGCCACCCCGTATAGGTGTAGCTACTGTAGTAACCTAAAGACTATCTGCGTTGTCTGCCCAATAACAAAACACAGACTGCAATCCATACACAAATGGCTGAAACATTTATTCACCTGACTAAGTTTCAGGATCACATTATTCCAAATGTATTGTTTAGCTTTATCATCTAGTTGAACTGGGAAGTCTGGCAACTTGCTGAGGCGGTACCATAAAGTTGGCAGAGTTATTCCATCTAAACCCTCCAATGATATCTCCTCCAAGACTGCTCGTTGTAAGGCCATATTTACACAGCGCAGTATTCTGTGGTGGCTACAACATCGAAAAACAAGGCTATAAAGAAGTTTTGATGAGCTTTCGCGTATACACTTTACTAACCGCTATATAGCTTTCGGTGTCCATCTCGATTGATTAGCTTTTCACAGGGCTACAACAACAGGGCAAAGCCGAAATGGTGGAAGATGATTTTGCCCAAAGCCAAGTTCACTCTGCCACGCAACTTGCTGAGTCAGTATGAAGTGGGTAAACGAAGTCCGCGGGTAATTCTGAGCAGTGGTAGGGTTGGGTGGGTCTAACACAGAAGGGCAACATCATTACACATTGCCTCCTGAAAACCCAGCCATTCTTTCACAAATTGCATGAAACAGGGGCAAGTGGTTCTTCTACGGCTTTTTTTATTTGCAAGCACCAGGAAATGGGCAAGGATAGCTCAGTCAGTAAAACCATGTAATTGCAATGTGGGGGTTACGAGTTCGCTTCGCAGTATTGGCGGGAGTTTTCCTTTATAAGGGTCTGTATCAAGCTATTTGCTAACGCGGCTTTGGTCACCATGGTATAACAGGATCCCAGCCAGTGGATGAGTCAAAATCTCTGGTTATCAAAGATCACATCTCCCTTTAATGAACAATAGCGAAGTTTGAACAGATTTTGTGTAAACAAAATGTTTAAGACCGACTGACCTCCCGGGAAAGGTAACGGGAAACCATCTCCACCCACTGTCAAGACTCAATCTTACTAAGACTAAGATTGAGTGACTCATCCACAACCATTGACTCAGTCGTTGATCATCCAATCTTATGGTTTTAATGTCATCAGTTGCTCAGTGAATGACTGCGTTGGTGACTCAGTGATTGACTCAGTCAGACTGAGCTAGTCACACACTTATACTTGGTCTTGAGTGACAGACCGTGTGACAAAGGTGAGACTGAGAGTCACTGTTCAGTGTTTGATGGCACTGACTAATTAAATCACTACTAAATAGTAATCAAATGACTAAAACAAAAGTAAAAGTAATTGTTAAAACCAGTTAATGAGTTATGGCTTTAGTTTAGACTAGTCTAGTCGTAGTCTAGTAGTAGTAGTGTCATCATTTTGTCACGCGGTGTGTGACTTGACTGTCAGTGTCAGACTCAGTGTCACTGTCAGTGTCACTCCACTCCCACTGCGCAAGTGTCTGTCACTGTGTATGTGTGTCAGTCAATAAATCAGTCACTCACTCACTCACAGTCAGTGAGTGACTGTCACAATGGTAGTGTCAGTAACTCAGTCAGTGGCTCAATGACTCCTGAGTCGAGTGACTCACTGACTGTGACTGTGAGTGTGACTCACTGAGACTGACTGTGACTGTGAGTCAGAGTGTGAGTCAGTCCGTGCCACTCACTCGCTCAGTCGATGACTGGTGGTCGACGCTTAGTTAATAGATTTGTAATAGTCAATAGTAACCTATATAAGGCAGAAAATCTACCTGATTGCAGGTTGATGTCAATATGCAATAGACAGTCTCATCAACTTAAGTGGTTTTGTGTTCGTGTTTGAAACCCTAGTGCTTTAGCATGCGCCATATATCAGAGGATACCTGCGCTGTTTAGAGTAGGCCAATCACTGCCCATATAGTGTAGTAATCTACCCATATTTATCAAAGCGCCGTTCGGTTCAGACGAGTCCGCTGATATGTGGAATACATTTTATGGGGCGTTCAACACTCGGCGGGGCGATGGCTCCTAGCTAAGGCAGTGACACGTCACTGGCTAAGGTAAGATAATTTTACAAGGATAGTTAGCACCGGTGACAGAAAGGAAATCCTTTATGTCACCGGTTGGCACCCCTCTCCAGAATGGTTCATGGTGTGAAGAAAAACCCGACAAGGGTAAAAGATAGGCTGCGGAGTAGGAGTCACACCACGGAACCGGATACCTCTGCATGGCATTCAGTCAATTGCACTATCCACAAAGCCATCGGCTCACCTAGTCAATCGGTCAACCAGTGTGGATTTTATATAAGTACCCATACATGTTAAAAAATCCAGGTCAAACAATAGTTTTATTGGCGTTTCTAATCTG
>Ga0224501_10002326_pt1 | contig 14906 bp, 5 predicted proteins | sample SF_Oct11_sed_USG_4_FD_169105 | JGI IMG/M metagenome (GOLD analysis project Ga0224501, IMG submission 169105) | Sediment microbial communities from San Francisco Bay, California, United States - SF_Oct11_sed_USGS_8_1 | ecosystem: Environmental > Aquatic > Marine > Sediment | place: USA...
TTCAAGTTTGTGGGACGAATAATCGCCAAGGCAATCTACGACAACAAGCTGCTGGAATGCTACTTCACACGAAGTTTCTACAAACACATCGCTGGCGAGCATGTCAAGTGAGTCCAGTTAGGCATCCGACCAAACTTTGGGGAAGTAGCGATGTGAAATCACTCAGTCCCAGCTATTTTCTGGCTTTTATTCTGCCCTGCCAGTAGATATTTAAAAATGATTACCCTTATAAATAATCATCACTCATCAAATCCCTCTGCGAAATATCGAAACCATTCGCACTGGATGGCGGAATAATTACTCAACTGCCGTATCTGGTCTTTACCCACTGCAATCATGGGTTGTCTCTTCAACTCCGGTAACAGTAAAATTCACATGAGATTCCATTCTCGTTGAATTTACACCATTTTCGTCTTTGTGGATTTAATCTTGTTTGTAATCCTGTTAGTTTAATTGGGACTCCGGACTTTTTTCGCAATAAATCCAGTTAACTATGTAAGCCCTCTGAAAAAGTAATAATACTTTGTGTTATGTAATGCGTGGTCTAATAGATGTCACTTGTCAGAAAATACACAAACGCATGGCCAGGAGCGTTTGAGACTAATGAATTTCTTCGATTGACAAAACGGCGCTTGTGGCTGTGCAATCTTGTATAGCCTGAAAACTAATTGACACAATTGTGATGTGATACACTAGCCTTACCGGCTATTTCTCTGCTGTTTCCTTCTGTAAGGCAAGCTGGAATTGCCTGCTGTGTGTATTTACGCTTCCCCCTCCTTTCCACAACGCAAAAATAAACAACAAGACTTCGTATCGCCTCGGGCTCTTGCCGCAATTACTCTTTGTCTTGAATTTTTACATCCGTATCATGTCTGTGGATACTGCCCTCCCCATTTTCCTCACTGCCTGTCACAGAGATGTTCCCTCATTGCAGGTACACGGATATGGAGGCAGAAGACTATAGCTTCTTCCAGGGTCTGGAGTTCCTTCTTACTCATAATGTTAATGATCTGGGATACGATCAGACGTTCAGTGTAGAGGTATGGCTCGCTACCCGTCCCTGCCAGCCCTATCCTTTGGTCCATGCTGTAGTTTTTCCAGCTCTATCATGCCCTTCCCACCGGCTACGCCGGTAATGCGTCATTAGAAAATATGAGAATCAAATTCACAATCTCGGAAGAAAGGTGCTGTATGCATAGTTTTAAAAAATCGCAAATTGTTCAGGCCCGGTTATGTTTAAAAATCCTCAAAAACCAATGACCTAAAGCGAAGTATAGACCTATCACCTGCTCTCGTTCGATCCTGTCTGAACACCTGTCTTGCTCTAGCATCATCACTCAAATCGCCCTGTCGCACTTATTTTGCCATTTAAGTGGTGGACTCGGTGACCATAGCTGTCACGCTATGATGGATAAGACCACATACGGTGCAGACACGGTCCTGGCTGGCTTAGAAGACTCTCAACTCTTGTTGATGCATATTCAGCACTGCCTGGCCGCCTTCACTCTCCTGCCACTCAACTGTATGTATAGGCTACGCCATTTTCCTATTATCGCAGATTCAGGAGCTCGGTGTCACAAAGACAAAAGAGCTGAAACCAGGTGGAAGTGAGATCCTCGTCACGGAAGAAAACAAAAAGGAATACGTCAAACTTGTTTGTCAGATGAAAATGACTGGAGCCATACGGAGCCAGGTATGGTCGCCACTCCCTGACAGCTCGTGTTTATTTCTAGCTTTTTGCTGTTGTTTTTGTCTTATTTAAAGAGGAAAACTGCCCTAGTAGGAAAAACATGTTGCACAATAATAGGAAAGTTTGATACATACCATACAACTTTTAATGGTCGAAGCAGCACCAATTACGCCATGTCTCACTCTATCAGCCTAGCACCGCTGGATTATTTCTGACTAGACTCGCACCCCATTCACACTGCCATTCCTTTTTTGGCAACTTTCTACATTCTTGTTTGAAAATGAACAAACACGCTCCTACTCATTTATTCGGGTATATGAGGATCCTTAAGGTTGTAGCTAATTCACCTAAAGCTCATCTCCAGTCTAGCAATGTTAACATGTGCGGTTGTGGATGGGGTCGCACGCGTCCGCACAGTCATTTTGATTGGATCAGAAAACAGCATAACTCGCAATGCCTGTGTCTCAGCCAAATAATGGGTACAGTTTCGCTATCCATGTGACAATCACTGCTCCTATTTGAGTAATTGTTTATCGTTAGCATCAAACATTAGTCAGAATCTAAAGGTTTAGTATTTCTATGCCTTCTTTTGTGACCAGGTGCTAGATTTACTCCCGATAAAGCCTTGTCTTGTGTAATAAAGTCCACCATTCCCGAGCAGCAAAAAATGCGTTGCATACGCCAAAACCGACCCCCCCCCTCCCCCATCAAATCCCGGTGTGAGAGAAGCGTGTCAATAAAAATAAAATCAGGATCGGCTCAACTCTGTGGTGGCCTGCTCTATTCATTCAGAGGTTAATCCTCTGGCCAGAGAGTGTGGCTGAATATGAGATGGTCCACCTAGCCTCGCATTAGATAAACCCAATGTAAACAATGATACAGAACACTACCTGGTCTAATGTATTCAACTCCCTGCATGAATGGTGACCCAGGCTATAGAAACCAACCATGCTGATCTGAAAATAAGATAACGCCAAAAGCCAGCAGGCTTTTGTTGTATTTTGTTGAATTGTGAAAAGGATGGTGTCGGGTTCGGCGTGAATACGGATAACCGCATTAACCGTGAATCATTTAACCTTTTTTGCTAGCTCGCCCGTGCGACCATGATGAGTGTGGTTCAGCTCCCCCTTTTAACAGTAGACTAATTTGCTATAATTTGTTCAGGTTTGATCACTAATGAGCTGTGATGGCAGCAATTTTACAGCTATAAACCTAGTGGGTTTAAATGGCCAATATTATGACAGATGAAATTCTTGTTAAATTAAATGAGAACTAAAGCCTTTGGCGCAGTATCTTACTCCGCCTCAGCGAGACAACACAGTGTAATGGAAACTGAGCTATACGTGGAAGCCAGGTGCATAGTGCCGCGATAGTATGGCAACTAATTTCAGTAGTGGAGAATGGCAACAGAAATGGAGCATTGTTTATCTGGCAGTCTCACGAACACTCGACCAGCATTGTTCTTGTACTCATAAGAATGAAGTAATTTCCCATCCACCGATAGTTGAAAATCTCAATTCGTTGTCAATATGCAATCAAAGAAAGTCCCAGTGAATGGTTGACTGCTTTATTGCTGCTCATGGTCAATGGAACAAAACAGGTCGTTAAAGTTTCTAAAAGATTCAATTTCAGATGTATTCAGCGTGCCATGCTTGAAGTCTAGAGCGGCATTAGGCACCTTCCTCGCAATCATTTCTCACCATAGGTGTCAATTGTTATGGTTTAGGTATAGAACCTTCTCAGGGCTGCTAATAGTACTACTAGTCCAGTGTTCAATCATATCCACCCATTTCGATGTCTCTCGTTTCTCTCGCATCTGCCCGTCCCAACGTGCTACTGTTGTGTGGTCGCTAAATAAGATACCTTTACTACAGTGCAATGCATAAACAGGCAGCGCTGCTTCATTGCAAGCACTCTGAATCCCCCCCACCTCCCACGAATCAAGCTGCCGACGCGACTATAGTGCCAATGCATGCTCAATTATGGTGAGCTAGATACATTAGTGTCACAGCGAAAATCCTGATTTAAAACAAGCAATTAATCCCGAGTTTCCATCAGGGTAATTAATGGTATGGCGGCAGCGCTGCACACACATATTTAGTGGCATCTTACTACGTTCTCCGTTTCTGACGTACCTCCTCTGGCACCGAGCCGGTACAGCTTGACGTCTGGTATCCGCAAGTTATCATCGGCTCCTCTGCCCATCGCCAAACCCTTGTGCAGCTCTGCCCACCGACTACCCAATATCTCATTCATCACGACACTGGATGACGAATTCGACTGTAAAAATACACCACCATCAATCGTGCTGTGAAGCTTCTATTATTCAGTCACTCCCAATATTACCTTTTCACTTGTAAATCTGCCAGCTCCCCCAAGATGATGTGCCTTTTATCAGATGAAATTTAATCTGGTTTCTTGCAGCTGAACGCTTTCCTGGAGGGCTTCTATGACATCATCCCCAAGTATCTGATATCAATCTTCAACGAGCAGGAGCTGGAACTGCTCATATCAGGACTACCTACAGTGGATGTTGATGATCTCAAGACCAACACAGAATATCACAAATACACTACCAATAGTCTGCAGGTATGTATGTATATACGAGACGTGCCTCTATCTTACATCCCCGCTGCCACTGAGTGTGTAGGTGGATGGCAATGACATGTCTCTGTCTGCCATCAATAACTGACCAGCGTATCAACAGGTGGTCAGAATGAGAGCCAAGATCACTGGACTGACTCATCAGATTCCTTGCTAGCGATCACTGACCGCCTCTGGCATCCCAGATTCTCGGTCACGCCACCCACCCCGTACCTCCCCCTACCCTCTCACTGCTTCGCTCCTTCCCATCCAGTGCTCCTGCCTCTTGGCCTGATTATTGATTCAGGCTGGTGGTTAACGGAATCAATCATGTCTCGTTGACACCGTTTAACCAAAAGCCAACTGTCCATTCTTCCTCTCTATTTCAGCCGCTTGTGACTAACTTGACATAAATTATTCCGTGAGATAGAAATAATTATCATAATGTTAACTTTGAAGCAAACCGAGTTTGAAATACCTTTCTGGTCAAATCTGTCTGGTCAGTACCTTGCCAATAACACCCAGGGGAGCGGACCAACAGCCCATCTTGCCACCGATAGTGTTAACATCCGGGTATTGATGCGATGTTGCCCAGAGGTCAGCCCAGGCAATCTCCAATCTGTTTACTCTGCCAACAGTTAATCAGCAGTGATGAGCTGTGTTAATTTATCTCTACAAACTTAGGTACAGGCTCTCCCCCATTATTGTCGTTTGCCGGATGCATGTTGCTGACACTTGAGTCTGTTCACTCGGTCGCTCATCTCTCTCCATCACTCCATCATTCTCCAACCATTTGTAACAGAGAAGTTAGAACAAATGATAATCAAATAATTGCATTTAAATGTTATGGATCATTAGCAAGTATTCTGGTCATTATTGGTTCAGGATTATGACACATTACAGCCAGCCCACCAATTAGATATGGAGGGCCACCTAGTAGGGTGCGTATCGCTTAAATTGTGTCTAAACAGTTGAGGAAATTGTGTATATATTCTACTATTATCTAAGTGATGATTTTAAATTCTCGAGGCGCCACACTCTATCAGTGTGCCGGTGTTTATTATTCTCCTGACTGGGTGCATGCTGCGGCTAGAACCCTGCAGAAGCCGCCCCAGTGATATAACACAATGACTAGACTAAAACAAACAGCGGATTTAAACCATTAAGAAAAGCCTGGATCAAACAAAGACCGCAGGCCGGTGTAGATGTAGCGGGTCAGAGCGGATGTCACTGTGTATGAAATCCGAGCCTTCATGTGTCACATTGAGTTTGGTTAGCTGATTTTTATCGCCTAGGCAGCTATCTTCAGGGCTGAAACTGTAGAACATTGCTGGAAATGTCTTAAAATGTCAACAGACTTTTTGTTCTTTAAACAACTCCCTATCACACGGCTGGTTCCCTCGGGGCGCCGTTGGCTCGACCACAATCGTAGCTCAGTGAATGCGTTCACTGACTAATGTCCTCTGTTCTATTCAGCAGCCATAACTCAGAAGCCTGAGCCAGCCTTACAACTCTAATCCTCTCATACAATGAACTAATCCGCGGCGCATCAAAATCATGGCCTCAGCTTATTGTAGTTTACCACGTTTGAGTCCTTTTTAATCGGATTTGGTGTTATAGAGACCCTGTCTTTAGGTTGACGATGCGTTAAAAGTAAATGCCGCCCACGATGACACGAGGCTGCAGCCTTTTCAGGTTATGGTCTGACACCCCAATACCCCCTTTATGACAATTCCCTCTGCGAGGAATAACTCGCCAGAGACCGTTTCACTAGGTGTGTCGCATCCAACTGATGCTTGGCGACTAGATAAACATTAAAACAAACCCAGTGCTCTTCATTCAACAGCTTGAAAAGAACAGCTAGTGGATTTCTATAGTCACTTGTTGATGTATGGCTAGCTTGGGGCCGCCAGAGTAAGCACCTAGTACAGCTTGTCTGTGAGATTTATAGTTTGTCATGTATCTATTAGAAGCGCCCTACCGTTTATTCATATCAGTCCTGCCCTTTGCAGATTATATGGTTCTGGAGAGCGCTGCGGTCATTTGACCAGGCAGAGCGAGCTCGTTTCCTCCAGTTTGTCACGGGAACATCCAAAGTACCGCTGCAAGGCTTTGCCTTCCTGGAGGGTATGAATGGCACTCAGAAATTCCAGATTCATAGAGACGACCGCTCCACCGATCGCCTTCCTTGCGCCCATACTTGGTAAGTCAAATGAAATCTGCGTTGGTTAGCTACCATCGCAATTCCCGTTCCTAACTACTAGGATTTTCCGGAGTCACATGACCCAGACCAATGAGACAGCCTAGTTGGTGTCATATTGGGGTTCTATTTCTGGACAGAATGTCGATAGAGATTGTGCGCGGGGATTGTACTCGTAGTCAGACTCAACTAGCCGGTAAATTAGACCAGATTTTGTTTTATAATCACCTCTGATGCTCTGGTTCGCACGAATTTGTTTGTTTCTCGCTCTACGATGATGACTGCTCCCAAACTGGTTCAAATAAGGTTTCAAGTCAGACGTAGTTGGTCATTCTGACTTTCTACTTTATAGCCTTTAAATTCCCGCGGCCTATAAAAGGGATTGACCCAATCAGCGCGCGCCTTGTAAGCACGATTTGCGATTTTATTCAGCACGCTAGAACTGCCAGTTCGCGCGAAACAGCCATCACAAATTCGCAATGCGATTTTTCACGTAGTTTTATTCGCGATTTTTCGCAAACTCGGTATCGTGTGGCAGGCCCTTAACACTATGATTTCCGAATTCTGAGGCTTGCTTCGTTATTTCTCTCAGTCATTCCATAACCCTTAGTTCACACCCTTGATGAAAATTCCCAACTTGCGTCAAATCTACGCACCAAATCCAGCAGGAACGAGTCTGGTAAATTCAGCCAGTCACCAGACATTCCCAGCTCCGCTTACTTTCATCTCTCTGCGCAAAACCAGGGTACAACCACCTGGGCACTGCAATACACATACAAGTCTTTGCCAATTTATGTGTGGTACCACTGGATAATTCTGTGTTGTAGCTTCAACCAATTGGATTTGCCAGCATACGAAACATACGATAAACTGAAGAAGATGTTATTACTTGTGATAAATGAATGTTCAGAAGGCTTTGGACTGGCCTAATGGCTCTATATAGACTTTCATGTCTGTGTATGTATGATTAAGTGTATAGTTCACCTCACGGAACCTCCCGCCATAACCACTATTTACCTTGTAATATTTCTGTTCCAGATCTTAATACAGAAATAACAATGATAAGTTATATTTCGGTGTTTCAACTGTATTGAAATATACATTTTCACAAAATAAATTGAACTGTTATGTCAATAAATAACAAAACTGATTACAAGGTACATACTGACTGAAAAAGTGGAGAGGAGAATCTCTTACAATAACAACTAAGCTTGCACTAACGGCTAATAACTGACAAGACATGCATTATAATAAATAAGGCCTATACACTGGAGATCTAACACTGAACAGTCTTTGGTTTACCTCTCTTCCGCAGCTTCTTTACCAAAATATCACATTCTGCCTACAGTCTACTGCACATTGCACTGGCTAACACTCAAACAATATAAGATAACACTATCCACGGACTGACTTAGATGATCTGGATGGCAAGAGCCCGCACGGACACTACACCACTCTCCCGCTTATATAGTGACATCCTGGCTGGCAGTCACTGACGAATTGGGACTGGCGTAGTTGCTGATGCGTAGTATTTGCTATGATATGCCTATTCACCAAGACTCAATCGGAGGCGGATGGTGACCAATTGAGTTATAGTTAGTAGATCGAGGATAGACGTTATCTTGCATTGGCGGTATTAGGTTTCCATCCGATGAGGACTGTAATACATCAGGCCCGAAGCCATTCTCATGCATACCTACAGTAAAAAAGGAAGGCATGATCACTACGCTCCCTCGAGACTTAATGCGCCTCTTAGTGTGAAATGGAGCGCAAAGAGTCGTAGTTTGGCTTCTTTGATTTGGTGCGACAGACTTTTTATTTGTGAGGCGAACAGACTTTGATGTAATGTAGCATGCAAAGACTGGCCTCGCAGGACTAAGTCCACTTCCTTAGCAATGCGCACGGTTACTTTGTGAGGTGAATAAAGGTTAGATAAGAACACAGCAAAGCTTCATCAACAACCGCATCCAGTCTGTGACGATTCAACGGATCAATGCGAAAGAAAAACACAGTGTTTTAGACTGACTTGCCTACAGGATGAACAGGACAAAAGCGGGCTGGCTGGTTTCCCGTTGATTCCTTATGCAATTGCACTAAATACACCCTCTAGGATTAAAGCTCAGTTATTTTATGTACAAGCAGTGAAAAGCTAGATAAAAACTCAATAATGCAAATGTGTAAGATGGTCTGTCATCAATCTGGTATCACAGAAGGGTCAGCGATCTGACACTTAATTAGTTACCAGAATCTGTTGCTGGGCCCAAGTAACAGAATGCGGTCAGCATGATTGTTCCTCAATCATTCAGTGATTAGTAATGCAAGGAGGCTTCTCTGGATACTATCAAATATTACATACTGGCTTTGTGTGATTTCATTCCTACCTTGGTGAGTTATTGGAGGTATATCAAGACTAGCTGTTCCGTTGGTGAGGAATGAATCCCCAGGTCCAGGTTGATTGTTATAGAATTCCTGCGGGTAGCTGGGATACAAACCCGCGTAATATCCATCTCCTTGTGCTTCTATAATAGTATTAAAGTAATACCAATAAACATAATTTAGTTTTATTTGATATGGCTGAGAGGTCACTGAACAAGGCTCTACTGTGTAACTTGTCAAAGAGATCACTCTATGTCTCTTGGTTTAATTATGGCCTCGGTCAAGCTCCTACGATCATGTAATCTTTGAGAAGAGCTCAAGGCTTTTTCTCACACGCATTAATCCTAATGTTTACGGATCTCATTATATAAACCTGTGGAAACAGGTCCTGTGAAATGGGGAAAAGTTGGCATAAAAATTGAATTAACTAACTCAGTGAAATGGGCCATAGTGGGTTTATTGCAATCCCTATTAACAGAGTTATGGCCATTTGATATCAGATGGGAGCATCAACGCGAAGCACAGGTGCTTCCTATGTAACCTTTTACATCCGCGCTCCCCTACTCGCATCATGTCGAGTGAAGTCATTTGAACGACTGATCTAATCTTTACACCGATTTGTCTAATTTTAAATAAATGTTTAAGTTTGAGACAATACAATTCTAATCTAATATAACGTATCTCCCCCAAACATCTCAGTCACAGAAAGCATCCTAGCTGTTTCCTTGCAACCATTATCCTCCATAAAACAGCGTAAATTAAACAGGGAGAACTGGATGTATTGTGCCCAGTACCTACATTGTCCAAAGTTTGAATCATAAAAGTATCGGCTGCTAGTGCCTCATCAATTGACATATTCCTGTCAAAACCTTCACAAAAGGATTTCTCAATTGTAACCGCCCATGTACCCAATCTGATTGAAAAACTGGCAAGACATTTTAGCCACCTATAGTATTGTATGGTTTTGCTTGTATTATTGAAAAGTAAACAGTCTATTGGTTTATATGAAAAGAACGCAAAACAGTGCAAGACAAAACTGTACGGGCTCCTGTGCCGATTTCTATAGCCATTGAAATTTTATTAACCTAATGTTGCTAGAATTTGTGTTGAGAAGAATTCTATATACAAAGCTAACTATTGAAATCAGACCGCATGGACTGTTACTAAACGCAGTGGTTTCTATTCATTTCTGTTTTTGTTAACCAAATTTGTTGACATAATGTTCAAGTTGACAATATTTTGGCTACATCCTAACATATTACTGATTCCTGCTGGGTGAAAAGCAATTAAGATCTTAAGTTACAGTTTCTCCAATACAGATTAACACTTTAAACAATTCAACCACCCTCAACTCTGCCTTTTTGTGGCTTACAATAACTGCATCTCACCACAGCAGGTTTCTAAAAGTTTTTGCGACTGGTTGTTAAAATTTGAGTCAAGCCTTCGCTGTGGTTTGTGTCCAGTTCTACAGGCGTGGTAATTGATGCCAATCTGGCGATAATAGTGGGCACACTTTCTCTGTTAGAACATCCAATTATGCTGTGACCATAATAGAGATCCCATCATATAATTATAACATGAAAATCACATGTTTAGTAATTGCCCTATTAAAGATTATAGGATAATCGAGTCAATCCAGCTGCACACGACAGGGCCACCTCTCAGTCTGAGTAAGTGCCACTCGATAACTATCACCATCTGTATTGTACAACACAATGGCTTGGTGAAACACCCTGACAGAGAATAGTTCCAGCTAGCTCACTCAGTGATTTATGCGCGCGAATCAACCGACTCGCTCTCATAATTCAACACAACTTGTCAAATTATGCATTCCGGCTGAATCCTCTTAGATCTATCCGGAAACACTGCACTGCACTGAAATAGATATGATACTGTTGGTACTCACCAGGTGGGTAGAAGCCATAAGGTGGTGGCATCTCCGGACTATCGTCCATGTGAGAGCCTCTCATTCTACGAGGATTTCTTCCAAAGAATGGCCGTCTCGCTCCCATACTATTCATCTGTTTTAGTCTTCTTTCTTTAGAGCGGCGGTTTTGGAACCAGACCTATGAACAGAACGTTTACCACTCATTACTCATCTGTCAGAAGTTTTATAGAGTCTTAGTGTTACCATTACCAGATTAGCGGGATTTAATGTGACAAGGTAAATTTCACACATTTCAATAGCCCAATTATCTCTGCTAAATAACCGGTCGCACACCACAGTATCTCCGGCAAAGACCTTAAATCACGGAATTCTAATAGGTGTATTTACAGGGTATCCTTATAATAATTTAACTGATTCGATAAATGCTTCTACTCACCTGTATGACTCTCATATTTAGGCCAGTTTCCGCCGCCAGTTGTTCACGAATATGTCTCGTTGGTTTCGGCGTTGCCGCGAATGCCGCTTTGAGGACCTCAAGCTGTTTAGCTTTGATTGTTGTTCGAGGACCTCTCCTTTTGTTACCGTTGGCATCATCACCAACAGAGCTTCCCTCTTCTTTATCACTTCCTGAGTTTGTGCAGCCCATGGTTATATCTGATTGAATATGGTTGTTATTTGTATGAATGTCCAGACCATTTGCCAAGTCTTTTTGCGTCCCGTCTTCCGTGTGAGGTGATGTGATTAGATCACCATCAAAGCTGGCTTCTTTGTCAGAAATATCTCCCGGTTCTGATATGCCTTCCATATTTTCATTCTCAAATGCTGAATCATCAATATCCTCAGTGTCTGACACATTACCTAGAATTAAAATGAAATTGTGTCAAACTCCTATAAAGGCATACATTTCAGCAAATCAATTTTTCTTCCGTAACCATGCGAATGATTATAAACAAATTTCAGACCCCGCGGTTACAAGGTTTCATTTGGGTCAGTACGGCTTTTCGCTTAGATTTAGTCATCATCAATATAATTGGCAGTCGGACAAGATGAGAAAGGTCAGGAACGGGTCTCTTGGCATATTGCACAGGTGCCCATAAATGTATAGGTATGACTAGAAAATATCGTTCACTCCTATGGGAAATCTAGCACTAAAATGCCATAACACAACTTTCACATAGGTCTGTACGGTATATCTGAGCACGCTGTAGAATCAAAGATTCCGATTTATGACATTATAAAAATATCAGCCAGCAAAAGAAAACAATTCAGTAGTGAATTATTGCTAAGCCCATCGGATTATTGAATGGATGAAAGAGAGAGAAATGTTTGTCAAACCAGATGCACAATAAAAGGCTGACAATGGAAGAGATACTCTCGGTAAATATATGGTCAGTAGGAGTGAAAGGAAGTGGTCAGGTTCGCCTGAATAAAATCATTTCGGACTGGTTTATGAGCGCGTAGCTTCGATCTTTTATCCGCTCTCATTAAATCGTCGTATAACATTGGTATTAAATATTTATCCTGTATCCATCTCAGGATGAGTGTAACTCTACCCAACCATTTACTCGATACAGATATTTGCTTTTATCCTATAGTGAGAAATTCTAACTTAGAGCTGCATTGCAAGACTATGGTATGGCATAATGTACTGTCACCAATATTAAATTATAGCTCTCGGTACTCCGCAATTTAATGCATGGCTTTCTTTGGCTTAAAGCACCGTTTAACGATTAGAATAAAGTTCTATTACAGGAAGGAATAAAATAGCAGTATTTTATGAACTTTACCATGTTGCGGACCAAAAGCCCTCCCCTTTTTCTTTCTAGGGTTGGCAGGAAGCACAAGGGACCCGCAACACAAATTACTCCAAACATCCTCTAGTGCCAGGTGCCTTACGATGGTTGCAAATGAGAGCTCACTAAGGGATAGGATTTCATGCCTGTATCGTAGCTCAAGAGACACTTGACTGCAGATGTGACTTCCGTAACTCATTCGGATAACATTTATAACAGCCTGTGCTCGAAGGAGAACAATATGAGGTTATTCTCGGTATTAATACAAGGAGCCCTTGGTTTTAGTTTTGTTAATTGTTGTTAACCATGGTGATAAAACACTTATCAATCACTCGGTCTCCTGTACCACCCTTACTGAACGTACGACGAGATAAATTTAGCTTTGTAACCACAGACATGCATGTTTGACTGCCGTGACAGAAACTCACTGTCCAAACTTGAAACTGGTGGTAATATTATGTATGCTAAATAACTTGGCCGTCGACGTAGGTACGGTCAAAAAAGTTGTCACATTCGAATTCCGTGAACGACCCGTTCGTCTTCATCCTGTCTGGTAGATATTATGGTATAACGAATTAGGTAGAACTTACCATCTTTGTTTTTGCTGTTCATATAGTCTGTTTTACATAGAAATCTGTTCTCATTGAGAATATATAATTCTTCTCCCGTGGAGAGCTGCTTTCTACACATGACACACATGAAACATTTGAGATGAAATACTTGATCGCGAGCTTTCCGTACGAGTTCATTCGGTGAAATTCCGTCATTACATCCAGCACATTTTGTACCAAATTGCCTATAAAACAAATGGAATTGGTGATTATACTGGACAGGGCTGTGAGAGATAGACTCGGGAGGTCCCATTGTCAATTGCACTGCTCCAATGGCCTGTTGGCGCATAAAGAAAAGCTGTGGTACTGCCCTCAGGCTTGACTCATACAGCTCCAATAGGTTCACCTGGATTTTTAGTTCAGGTGCTAAATTACAGTAAAAATGACAGTTGTGCTTGTTGTTTCTTGCATATTTTTACTATACATGCATACAGACCAACTCATTCTATAGGCAATGGGCTTTATAAACAAAGCGATCTATTCAGTCTTTATTGCGAGCGATTTAGCATGTTTTGTTAAACAGATTTCTGCTTGAGTTTCATTCTGTTCGTTCATGCGAGAGAATAAAATATTTTATGGCTCGCCCAACCAGTTGCATTACAGTTATTCAATGTATGCCATCTGCTGAGCAGTCATCGCTAACCACGCAGCGTTCTTTAAATTATCCACTGATATCAACTGTAATATCACCCCGCGCACTAAACTAAACTGACATTTCTCGGCTAGACCCTATGACTAAGCAGCGGTGATATGAGCAGTATTAAGGTGTTCAGACTAGAAATGCAGTTACATAATCACAAAAGGTTGAAAACTTTTCTCACACTGATGTTCACACCATTACAGACTAGATTAATTTATAAACATTCCATTCTAATTTCACTATGCAGGATCAACGCACCAACAGTTGGTCAAATTGTTCAGCGAAATTCAGATTAGGCTAATTTGAGGATAATGTTTGGGGTTAGCAAAAGTCTCCTGCAGGTGCTCTTCACAACCAAACTTCCAACTCAGGTGGCTAGGATTAGAGCAAATTATAGTACCAATGCAATAATTTTGTTTTCGTGAATGAATTTTCAACGGGCAGCGAAGCTGCAACCAGACGGAGATATTCATTCAGCTTAAATTATGCAAACTAGTTGGAATGGAAATGACTGACCGCTAAACCCACGAACTGTCTATTAGAAAAAAATATTCAATGCTGTGTGTTGGCGTATATTTCCAGTGGACGACCTGCAATCTATATGACCACCAACATCACATTTGTCATGTTTGGATTGAGCTGTGTCAAGCTTAGCTAGACCGCACAAGCCATAACTGTGAGTATGATAGATGAGTAACTCATTTAGTATCTCTTCGTTGGTGGCATAAACGCCTCCCCACTCCAAACTGATGAGTGAAGTTTCTAAACAATAAATGGACTGTTATTCGCTCTAATAACTTAATATATAGTCTTTCTTCAGAGAATGCAGTCAATATGGCCTAAATCCTGCTCGAGTTTAGCACTACTAGCAACGATACTAATTTTTCCTGTTCGTTTCACTTTGTAAGAAAGACAAAGTACGGGAGTTTTTTTGTGACTGGCTAGTTTTCCAGTCCCTAGAGTGATGGGCTTCTTTTATTGACTTTTAGTCAAAGAATAGATACTTGGCCACTTCACATAATGATTAAAGTCACAATGAAACCTTGGGGGCAAACAACAGTACTGTCTTTATTAAACTTGTCGATATTTTGTCTTCGTCTGACAAAAAAGAAACTGTATTGCGTA
>Ga0224501_10002327_pt1 | contig 14900 bp, 17 predicted proteins | sample SF_Oct11_sed_USG_4_FD_169105 | JGI IMG/M metagenome (GOLD analysis project Ga0224501, IMG submission 169105) | Sediment microbial communities from San Francisco Bay, California, United States - SF_Oct11_sed_USGS_8_1 | ecosystem: Environmental > Aquatic > Marine > Sediment | place: USA...
TTCTCTATGGGGCTTGGCATGAAGCACCCATAAAGTAACTTTCTCTATGGGGCGCATGAACCACCCATAGATATATCTTCTCTATGGGGCACAACATGGACCACCCATAGATTAATCTTCTCTAAGGGGACAACATGGATCGTTCTGGGCACCAGTATATCTGGCTTAGTAATGTTATCAATGTGAACGAGAATGACCCCTATCTCACCCGGACGCTGGAGACTTCCTCTGGTGTGTTTGGCGTTACCGGCTCTAACATCACCGGTGCTATCATCTCCCTCTGTGCCTGGGAGTTTATAGCATCCATGGTACAGATCGCTGCTTTTACACCTGGAGATAGAAAAGTATGCAACTGTACGAATCCCACTAATGAGTGATGAGAGTAAGACTAAGCGTAAAGTTCTGACAAGTCACAACTCAACTACAATCAGCGCCTGATACTATTAGTAGGCAACTGAACTGACAAGGACTGGCCGCCAAGTTGATAGACTACAGTTGCTTGGCCGTTCGTGAACTATTCTCCTTGTCAAATATTTAGAACGTATGGAGCGCGATGACTGAGGGTCAAAGAGACATCAAGCGTTCAGGAAGGCCACTATATAAAGCCAATATCTATTGTGTCTTGAATGACTACCAGATGGTATCTAGGTTAACAAATGAGCTCACTCTGTGTGATTGAATCACAGAAGTTGGAAAAATGGCAAACGAGGGATGGAAATCTGTGTCAAACGACAGTCCATTTGTAAGGAACCGGGCCTTTTTACTAGTTGCATATTCATCAGCTAACTGACCACATATAAATGGAGTGAGCGACAGTAAATGATGTATAATCAGGTGATCACTGTGGTAGAACGCATAATGTGTAAAAAGTGGCGTGTCTCTCCTGACAGAATTCAGAATGCAGCTGAAATATTAGCTCAACTCGGTACCAGCAATCGGAGATAAATGTTTTTGAGTTGAGTTACGATTTCAGCTGAATTCCTAAAAAATAGCATCAGAACTGGTATCAGTGTGATTTGCTATATACTGTTAGTTTCTTTCAATTAAAGTGGTTCATTCTAGTCCAGAACTCCACCCCGTGTTTCAGCCATTTTGAAAGAAAAGACAATGCCACGATTTTTCAGCCGACAAGTCATCTAGCTTGGCAGTACCATACAGCAATCTGCAGACAATCAGTAACGCGAAAAGGACATTGGTACAGTTTCCTCACCGTTGGCAAAACGTCGTTTCCTGGCGTGAATCTGAGCAGGGGGAGGAGGGGACTCTGGCTGCGGTGAAAGGATATCCAGGATTTGCCTTTCCTCCTCCTCATCAACAGAGCGTAGGGCGGAATCCTCATCCACTTCCTGTCAACCCCGAAAACAGTGACAGAGGTTACTACCCACCGTTAACCAGCTAACTCGGGTACCACGGTCCCCACTGTATTATAAGCCTTGATTAGGTCATTATAGAAAGGGAGAAGTGGTGGCTTAGTGGGTAGCACACTCGACTTTGGACCAAGTGACCCGGGTTCAAGTCTGCGCATCACTTAGTGCTTCCATTCTCATCGGATTCAGATTGAGGCACTAAATAAAAGAAGTCAGCCCACAGCTAGAGTATCAACTCTATACGGGAATCAACGACCATTCTGAAATCAAGCCGCTGGTTTAATAATGCTATCCATGTAACACACTATGATCTTGCCTTAAAGGGTCATAGAGATGAAACTGGGGTTTCAGAAATTGTGTTGGCCACTCAAAATTTCTCAACAAAGACGCAGGCTGCTAGACCTATTAAACGGCTCGTAAAGACACGTACAAATATACCCATATGCGCTGTTGCTGTAACATCAGCTAAGGGGAAAAACCAACATATAGGGATGGGATTCAGTCACACAGGTTATATAACCACATAGTGAAATAACTAATTACTGGCCATTAGAGGCCTTGTGCATGAGAGGTTAACTCCGCATAGACTAGTAATACGAGAGCTCTAGCATCAGGTGACCAGACTAATCGCCTTTGTAGGTACATGTTTGCCGATTAACTGTTTCGGCTTAAACTTAATTTCATTGGATGCATATTTTCACAGTTCCAGTGCATTGCATGTATTGCCTATCACGTCCTCTATCATCAAAACCTATTTATTGTTCATCAACGGTTGAGTAGCGACTGGGACGATACTTGGGTATCTCGTTCTGACGAATTGAGTGTGAGTAAACAACTCCCGCTTCCCATTACTAAATCCTTCTGAGAGAGCAAATCTTGTAACCGTAGTCGCGAAGACATCGCTCTCTCCTGCGCAAGGTCTCTACTATCCAAATGTTCTGTTTATAAAAATACCCTCAGACTCATGGGGATATGAAATCACAAGCAGATAACTAACATTCAAGTCATTGCAATATTACAGCGACCTCGCAATGACCTTGTCTAAAACAGTTTGATGAAATCTCACCTCAGTGATGGTTTTATCATCGGTAGTTGATTTAGAAATGTTATCTAGCAATTCTTTACTCGCTATAAGAGTCTGTGTCACAACCGGCTCAACCTCTAAAACACCATAACCTCCGTACTGACAACAGGGTCTTACTAGGTTTAATCCGTAACATCTAAATTGGAAGAATCCGCCCTCTAGAGCTTTTATCTCGTATGACAACTTCATCATTATGGTGAAGCTGCCTTGTTAGATACCGTCCTTGATTTTCCAACTGTTAGACTGGAGCACCACAGTTGGGTCAGTATAAATGCTCCACCTCGTAGCGCGGTTTGACTTTGTTTTGAGCTAGGACTAGGATGTGAGGAGTTTATATTCACAACAGGAACCCACTACCATCACCGGAAATTGCAAGCCCAGAGTTTTACCACTGAGCTATCCCATTCTAGGGCCAATGTACCTAATGGCTCTGATCCAGCAGGCGTGGTGCAATCCAGTGCAGCTTCATGGCAGTCCAGAGCTTGGATAAAAGAAAAGGTTCAATGGCAGCAAAAGCATATGCGCAATAAACAGCTACCCCACACTCACAATGATTTAGGCCGTTTTTCCATAATAACGATTCAGAAAAGAGAAAAAGCATGTGTGAAGCACACAAATCAGTTTGCCCAATGTATGATGCTGCTATGAGGTAGTGGGAAATCCTATACTCTGTAGGTGTATCAGGTACCGGGTTTCGGAGCTACCGGTGTATCGGGGTGAGTACACTGCTTCTATGGCACCAGTGTCTTAGCTTGCTAACTCGAGTTTCGGAGGTCTACGCTGCATCGGTGGACTCAGGTTGCAGAACAAAGGAGACAACTCCATGTAGTCTTGAATCATGGTGGCCAATCCGGGAAATTATTTTTCGCTCAGTCGGCCGAAAAAATTTCTAGCGATTCTGTCTGTCAGCGCCTTTACCACGTGGAAGGACTAAGAGCAAGACTGGAAATAACCATACCAGCAGCGTAGTGTTTTAAGGTCGACTGAACATCGTAGATATCAGCAGACATAGTTCCTTCTTCATCCTCAGGAGGCGGAGTTCGCATTCTCCGTCGCCGTTTCTTTGCCTGACTCTCCATTAAGATCGTCCCTCTTAGAGTCTCACAACCTCTCTATAACTACATGAACCTGTAGAAACATGACAAGCAAATCTATGGATAACAACACTAGGTACGTCAGATATAACAGAAATAGATGAGACACTACTGTACTGAGACGACAACTTATCCATATGCTCTCTGCATACATGATCATCTATGCATCCACACACAATGCAGGTTTCTCCAGCAAGGCTTTCCTGTTCAAGACTGTACACGAGTTCTGTCATGGGGATGATGGATATGGCTTAAAAATACCCAGCATTACAGTGTCCCAGTAGGTTGAGAAACAATTGAAGGTTGAGTTTAAAACAAGCTCTCTTGTGCCAGGTAGACTTCACCTATGTGAACACTTAGAAGTCAAGCTGAGGTTATTAAAATAATAGCCCCACAACAGTCATGGCAGAATATACCATTACACCTCACAGTTATATTCACAATATTTAGGCGGCACCTACCTTGTACCTGGTATCATTCAATACTACCCCGCATACATATTGTATTCGTATAACTACTAACTAGGGACTAGTCTACGGGAGTAGGATAATTGGGGGATTTAAAACCACTGTAGTATAGATAGTGTCCACAGGTTAGTGAGAGGACCCAATAAATTTAAAATTGCAGCTTTGGGACTGATTTTGATTTCAAACTAAATTACTAATTCAGTTTCAAGCAATCACTGAATCAGTGAATCATTGATTGATTGAATAAGCAATTCATCGCCATTCCTGTGAATGACTGACTGAGTGATGAGTGAACTCAGTGAAGACAGAAGAGAAGACTAACTAAGCAACCTGTAAGTCACTAAGAGTAAGACTAAGTGTAAGTGACTGAGTGTCTCCACCGATTGATCAATCACTTGACTTGGACTTACATTACTATTTACTAGTTACTTTGACTTTGAAGTTTCAGTTTGTGTTGACTGTTGACACTCACACTGACAAAGCCTGTCTGCCAGGGACTGGGTGGAAATGATGTAAAGCTTCCTAAAAGTATGGTTTCAACTTTACTTGGCCGGATCTGGAACAAGAAACCACAAAGCGCTGTTGGAGCCGAAGCCGTACTTGCACTTGACTTGAAGTTGAACGATGAACGATGAAACACTCGCACCAGACTCAAACCATTCACTCACGCTCGACCTTGACATAACAAAATATATCAGCTACTATATTGACTAATCACGCTGGCGGTTCGAATTTGTGGCCAATCATCAACGGCTTAGTAATCTGACCTTGGTAGACAGTTTACGATTGGAGAATCTCTAAGCGAATAGAAGACCCGTCTAAAAATACTATGGCATCCCATTGGTTACTAATTATAGAATGGGGGAACCCCTTTGGTATAATAAGTTGCACTATTGGTAGGAAATTACATTCTTTCAGCGACCAGCTACTTTACTACTTGTCGACTTTACACAGCCAGAAGAGACTAAGACAGGATGATGCTCAAGGGAAAACAAGGCTCTGCAATGGGTAATGAGCTTGGTATTCCAATCACAGTCAGACTGCCGAATGGAACATCACTACCAGTTACTCTGCATCCGTTTGACAGAATTTCCAAGATCTACAAATTGATAGCTCAAGAAACTGGAGCCGCAGAGACACTGATTCGAATCAAATACACCGGAAAAGTTCTCCGCCAGACACAAACTGTTGAGAGTCTGGGCATTATTGCAGAGATGATTTTGAAAGCTGAGGTGAGTCATGAATCAACTAGCGTATAATAGACAAAATTAAGCTAACAGGTTTTACGCATTAATAAGTATAACCCCTGACCTGACCCTGACCCCTGACCCCATGACCTAATCACCACTGGTTTGCCCATAATACCAATAAGTGGTATTTGTGTTGAATCACTCTGCACCCTGCACTCTGCACCCTAACCAATAGTTTAAATCTGATGGATTTTAGTGTATGCATGTCCTTCATGAGTCTATCAACTCTATTAAAGTTTCCAATGAGGTAAACAGAATGGAATTATAAAAAAATGGTAAGTTTTTGGAAAGCCTTTTAAGTTTACACACAAAAACCTCACTGGCCATTCCAAAAATATAAATCACGTATTTGTTTCGGTTCGCAGGTTGTGACATCGAGAATGATTGAGCTGAACATTACCTCACCATCTGGGGAGACAAGGAGTGTGAACGCACAAAATGTGGACAGTGTATCACGGGTCTGTCAGAAAGCTGTGTCAGAGTTCAGTCTCACTGAGGTCAACTACCAACTACAGGTAAAAGCTCTACCACACACCCTCTTTGTAGACTATTTGCCATCATTTTGGTACCTTCGGGATAGCGGGGATAGCTCAGTGGTAGAACGCTAGGTTTTTACTGGCACTTACTGGATTAAATATAACAGTCTTCTATAATTATGAGGTTGGTAAAACTAGGACGATTCTTCTTAGTGTCCGTGGCAGATCCGTTATCTGGGGTGGTGTGACTCAGACTTTCCCAGGGCGCATCATTAGGAGACGTTCTGAAATGATTAAAACATACCCAGCAGCACTGATTGAGGCTGGGTGTATTGTTTTGATACTGTGGCAGTTTGATGTGGGTTGGTATGTTTCCTATATCTTATCAGTAGGGCTCAAACTATTCACTAAAAGGATTTAATCCAGAGCTTGAAGCATAATGTTCAGATGGTAATGACTGGGCACTACTGCTAACAGTGTTATAGTGTGATTGAGAAGACATTTCTTGTTAACCATATAAGCTAGACTCAACAACAGCTAGACAACAATTTTTAACACAATATCATTTATGAACTTTTAAGCCTTATGTTGTGAATATATACTTGCTCACTTGTCTAGCCTGCAGTTTTCCCCTTGTAGGTTGGTGATCGAATACTACCAGTAAATGAAAGTTTATATGACCTTAAAATCTCTAACGGGAGCAGCCTCAAGCTGATTAAAAAGGACACACCAGTTAGAAAGGCTGCTACTAATGATGTAAGTTCACTATAGCCCTCCACATACAGCCCCTGCACACACATAGCCCTATATGCATATAGAGATACACATAATAGCCCTATAGTCCTATACGTATATTCTGTTCTGAGGTGATCTGTCTGAAGGCAGGTTTCTCATGACCTGCATGGCTTGTCATGGTGCCGGGGGGGGGGCAATACTGAGGTGGTTTTCCATTGCTCTCCTCAGGATATTGGTTAGGGGGTCATTCAACCTAAGCCATTTTGTTTTCACGTCACCTGCCGAAAACTGGACTATTTTTAACAAAAAGAGTATAAAAATGTTCTTTGAGTTTTTTGTTTAAGTCAACTTCAGTGATCTCCCATTTCAGAGAACACTGCTGTTGTCAAGCAAATTTAATTGTTTTCATTACCATTATTTTGCTCTGGAAATGACCACAAGGAGTAATGATTAGATGTAGTGTAGTTTGCATAGGATCACTTCATCCATATAACTGTGTGGCTATACCATAACTACAGTAGAGAGAAGCTTTGGCTTGTCGGGTGGCGCGTTCGTTTCCAACCAGGTGACCCGGTTTAGACTTCAGGTTTGTACGTCCCTCAGTGCTTTTTTCCTTGTCGGATCGAGTTAAATAAAGGCGGCCAACCCATAGAGGACTAAGTCTAACCATTGACCAACCTAAAAGCATGCCATTGGTTGATGCCATCCAGGCGAAGCAAGATGCTCTTATCCGTCACATTCGCCTCATAAAACTGTCTAATTCCCATGGCAGGTACCAGAGGCAGCTCGCGATGAACCTCTGCCGGATCTGGGAATGTTTGACGCCAATGGGAAATCAGTGGAAGTTGTCTTCTCATTTGATACTACGGGCAGCATGTACTCTGTACTAGAGAGGGTATGTAAAGCCGGCTTTAGTCATAAAATGAGGGTTTGTGAATAAGTCTTAAATCATAATTTGAGGGTATGTAAATCAGGTTTAGTCCTGCTAACATAGACTGGATACAAAGCATCTGTTTTTGCTAAAAAGGGTTCTGAATCGATCCAATGTGAAATTGGGAACCGAACACGAATCTGTGTTGTCCATAGGGGTGTTAGAGTTGAAATTAATGTAAAATAAAGCAGCTTCTCCATTAGAAGAGATTGAGAAAGGTTGTACGGCTTCATTATAAAGCAGGCATAATGGCACCGCTCAGTCTCGGAGACCATTGTGTACCTAGTAGGACTGGGTGGGGCTGGAATAGTCGAAGCTGACTATGGTCAGGTCTGCTTCCACTCTTTTAGTTATATATCCATTGACTAAGTGTGAATCGGTGCACCAAAAACACATAGAGCCATGAAGTGGGCATGCATTGCTGCAACTTTTGATACAACTTTCAATCGCGCTTGCCACACATGACACCATGTAGATGCTCTATTATGTCATTGTTATTCGGTACTTAAGACAGGGAGTAGGCAACTCCAAATAACCACTTTTTCTTTCATCCTACGTCGCAGGTCAGGCAAGAGCTCCGTGATATCGTGGATCGTTTACTGAGAGATGTCCCGATGATTCGAGTGGGTCTCATTGCTCATGGTGATTACTGCGACCACAGGAACTACGTGGTCAGGTCACACGACCTTTCTGCTGATGCTGACAGTCTCAAAGAGTTTGCATGCAATGTTCCCAGCACAGGAGGAGGCGATGCCCCAGAGGTGAGTCAGCCATACAGTTAGGGGCCTGACACTTAATGGCGAATCTGAGTATAAGTTGCAAAAATCAGTGACAGGCCCTTTAGTAAAAATAGTTGGCTATCGAATAGAGCACTCTGAGATAGCTCTGTGGCTAGAGGATTTTGGGATACCTCGGTGGCTAGAGCACTATGGGATAGCTCAGTGGTTAGAGAAATCTCGGATGACTCATGCAGTGGCTAGAGCATGTTATCCCTCATCGGGTGCTATGAAAAGTCTCACCAAGCCACTAGCATAAACCTCTCCATTCCTTATCTTAACAGTCTTTCTCCGTATGCTTATGAGTGAGTGCTGCATAAAACCCAACCAACCCATACACACGACTTCACTCCCTATCCCACTCGGTGTTCTCTCTCTCTCTCTGCAGGCATATGAATGGGTGCTACATAAAGCCCAGCAGCTGGATTGGAGTGAGGATTCAGCTAAAGCTTTAGTAGTTATTGGTGATTGCTGCCCGCATCCTCCCAGTATGACTGATCAGAATTGTTACTGGCATACTGAGCTGGATTTACTCAGGGGCATGGGGGTCAAGGTGAGGGCTTTAAGCCTCCAAGAATGATGACTTACAATTTTTTAAACTGTGAAAATAGAGCCTTATTAGTCGCGTATTAGGTAGGGGGCTCAATACGGGCCTTTAGCAAGCCTCTCACCAATTTGCTGACGTTGTCAAAGATCCATCTCTATCCTTTTTAAGATAATTTGTCAAGTTAACAAATGGCTGACTGACCCCCAACCTCTCAATCTCGTAGATCGATGCTTCACACTGAATCACCGAGTGCTTTAGTAGAGCAGAGCCGGCCCTGGGCATGGTCAACTTCCACTTTACCAAACCTGTCTAGGTGCCTTGCAGCTTCAATAGTTGCTATCTTTATTGCATTGCGACAACTGAAGTAGTTTGTGTGATAATTCCATTTTTATTGACAAGACGTCAAAGTACATGTTTATTATTTTTTGTATGCCTATTATTGCAACACCTGTTTGTAAGGTTAACAGTCTCAATTAACTTTAACTTTAACACCAACAATTTGCTATTCTATAAAACTGGGATGCTGCATGGTTGTATAACTAGACTAAGTCCTAAAAAGGTTGGCCAGGTCAGTTTCGGTATGGTTGGTTGAAATTCACTGTTTGACTAGTTGATCAATGTTTTTTACCACTCAACGTCTTTTACAGATTTACGGCGTGCAGGCCTATTCCAATGTTGGCGCAGCTCCCTTCTACAAGGAGTTGGCAGACCGCACCAACGGAGGCTATCTTAAATTTGATAATTTCTCACTTATCAAAGATATGTTTCTAGCAGGTGAGCCGCAGGACTACAACTAGCTCGGTAGTATTTGCTAATCGATGTGGTGCGATCTGGTTGCATAAATGACATGAGACTGTAGGTCTGGTGGGTGTTATCCATGCATATATGTACTAATGCAGAGAACAGTAAAATGAGTAAGCTGTTCTTTGTATATGTTACCTGCGGCTGTGACATATGACTGTAAACTGCATAAATCACCTGCGATTGTAACCCGCATCTGTATGGGACCTGAGGCTGTAGCCGATAGCTGTAACCTGCAGCAATGACTTGTGGCTATGTCATAAAACTATTCATGACCAGCAGATGTCATTTGCCATTGTTGCTATGAGCTGTAACCTGCATTTGTTGCCCACAGTTGTTACCTGCAGTTGTCACCGGTAGTTTTCACCTGCAGCTGTTATGATCTGCGGCTGTTATCACTGGCTGCGGTTATTTGTAGTATGTTATAATGAGGCGGGTGAGGAGCAGCTGGATAACTATGTAGAGGAGTTGCAGGCGGCAGGAGAACTGACTCAACAGAAAGAGGAGATAATCACTCAACTCAAAACTCAACAAGCCAACCTAACTAGTGACAAGGCTGCTGAGATGGATAACAAACAGATCTCATTCAATGCCAAACAATCACATGTAAGTAAAATATCATTGGGATGTGACCCCCAGTCTCTCAAGTGACTTAGAGCTATTTATACAGTGGCCGTAATTAACTTCACACTTAGTTTACTTCCTAGGCCCTCTCAAGTTATGGCTTCAATAACTCTTAAGCTTAGTTGCTATGTTAATGGATAAGGCCATTTCACTGAAAGATAACACAGAATCATTTGATATAACATGGATAGTATCAGTAAACCCATGGGTTGTTTCCTGCAACAATGGTCGTTGGTTTGTGCCCCGGTGTGATCAGACGTCGCAAGGTAAAAGAGAAAGTGTCACCCAAGTCAGAAAATGAATCAGGCCCTTTGTGTCCCTTCGGAAATTTATAAGCCAAGCAGACTCTCTCTTACCCATTCTTCTCTCTTTTGTATATTCAGTATCAAGGATTTGCAGAAATTGGTCTACTGAGTTTTATATCCAGCTTAGGGGACTTTCTGCTTGCTCCCGTGTCCCCCATTGAGAACTCTATGGATGGGCCTCCGTTGTTTAATGCTAAGATCCAAAGCCAATGAGGGTGTTGCGGAAGACTGGGAATTGAACCAGGCCCCGTGGGTCCAAGGCCCAGTATGCAATCCATTAAGCTATGGTGTCATCTCTTCTTCGCTGTAGAATTATATTGCCCAGGCATGGTTTGATAAGGACCTTGACAAAGGCCAGCAGCCGCAGTATTTCTATGACACCGTAACTGATAGATGGAGTGGAGTTGATCCTCGGGCAGAAAGCAGGCCGTCTGCAGCTTCAGAGGATGCACTCATGTATACTAGTGAGTATTCACCAGAGGTGAACCTTTCACAGCCGTGGATTCATCTTAACCATTATCCGAATTGCTCTAATGGCTCTAGAGCCTGGGAATGTTGGCGCTGCTACTGCAGCAAGAGATCCAGCCGCGAATTTGCGACAGAGACTTTTTTGCGTAGTGTGTTCGAACCCTCATATTATGTAAACACATTCTTTCTGTATGGCCTTCACAGTAATGACTGTTGTTTGCTTACAGCGACCTTGAAAACCCCAACAAAGAAACGACCTTCACTTCTCTGTTGCTTTCGGCGATCCTAATTCAATGCTACAGGAACCAGATTCGACACCGAGTTATATAGTATTCGCCATGTTAGCATATTTTATATTCCTCATGGAGAGAATTACCATAAACTGTGATAGGGCAATATAATCAAGTATGCTGCTCAAAAGTGCATCCATTTAGCCACCCTAGTTTATATTTTATTTTCATATTTTGATGATGTGTTTTGAGATAAGAATACAAGGTTTGTTATATGAATGTAAAACTTGTGTTTAAATTCATAGAGAGAATAACTCTAATTAATGCTATAAGTGGGCTATGCCATCAAGTTTTACTTTATACATGGTAAACTGAATGGGATGGAGTTGGGGGAAAATTGGGGCTCGGAGGAAAATCTGTTTACAAAATCATAAACCTGCCTGTCGTAGATCGAAACGTGGAGTTACTATACAAATTATGATGCAGTTAATGCTGTGCTGATCTGGTAAAACACATTGAGTCAAATTTTTCTCCAAAATACAAGTTTATTTTTATTACCTATAGCTATGCATGGAACTGAGCATTTTAAACAATGAAAATACATGCCTTAATTGCTTTAAATTAAAAATGGCTAAACAAAGTAACTCAGACCAGTGGAATGATGTAAGCCTAGAACTGTCTGGTTGATGGATGTAAAGCGTTGCCACGTTTATGGGTGCTGCATGGGTTTTATCTCTACATCCGCCATTATTGAATGGTGGGAACCAGCGAACTATTAGTCACTGACTACTGGTATTGCTCCCGATTGCACTTCCGCTTTTAAGTCATAAAGGACACTCGTTTTTTACTGATTATTGAGGATAAGTCATTACCGCTACCGATGTAGTAACAGACTGATCGTATGTTATACCACTTCCAGCATTTTGTCTCGTGACGGATTTACAGTTATTAAAAAATTGCCAGGGTAGATTCTTATCAGACTTGCTATTCACCAGTCATGGAGCGCAGTGAGCGGGTCAGTACCAATTCCGCACCTTATAGTAAAGTTTGGCTTTGTGCCAGGATTAGGATGTGCGAAATGGGTATACATGCTGTGGTGTGCGAATGCTGACAATCTAGCATCATCCTGCCTATATATACTTTGGGACTCTCTGTTCTGTCAACCCTCAAACTATGGGTCACTTTGGTAAAGCTCTCTTGAGTGTGCCTATGTGATGCATATGATTAGTTATAGTTTGGTCCATCCTGAGTTTGTAGTCTCATGACCAAGGAAGGTATAGTGGGATAGCTCAATGGTAGAACACTGAGCTTGTAATCATGAAAACCTCGGTTCAAATCCCGATCACGGTGGCTTTCGTTGCGAGTACGAGCTCCTCACCTTAATGTGGATATAAAAACAAGCCTCACTATGAGGTGGAGCATTAGTATCGACCTGTGTACTGGCTATGTTTGGGGAAAAAACAAGTATCTAACCCGGCAACTTCGTCATAACAATGAAGTTCACCATGAGAAAAAGGTCTAACAAAGAAAGGCCATTACATAAAGGTCATTACAAGGTCAGCTGGACAGGTCAAATCCCCATCTCGCCTCTACCTGACTGTTCTACCCCACCAAACCACTTTATCGACAAGGGAGATATTTTGTCCACCATCCTATATGTGACAACTAAACGTATGTACTCATCACAGGATCTTTGGTTAATGCTGAACTGCTTTATTTTAATCTTATTGCAAAAAGGTTTGGTGGCACATCAAGGTTTCGAGATGAAACAGTGCGAGGTAAAACATTATTACCAAATATAGAAACATATGAACCAATATAGACTTATACATGTATATTATAAATGTGATCAAAACCTGTCATTCCACCGAGTGTGCCTTAATAGATTGATTATGTCTGCACTGATATGAGAAAAGGATCCACCATCTTTGACTTTTTGGGCGGGTCTTAAAATTGACGGATACCGAGTGAGCGTAAATTGCTCCAACCTGATAACCCTTGTCCCAACAGTCGGCCATATTCCCAGAATGCACTGCACTCGGGCAAGGCATTTCAGAAGATGACTTCATATATTCATGATCAGCTTGAGTAAGAAATGATTATAGAATAAATACTAATAACCAAAATGAGCAAAATAAAGATTAAAGATTAAAACAAAGATTACTACGATATCATTGGATAACCTAAGACTCAGCCACTAGTAGAGTAGTATACCAGCTACTAGCTATCACGCTTGCTGTCACTAAGCGACTAGCGATGAATAGTTCAGAATGTGATTAAACAGTGCCCTGATTGGCTGTCACGACATTGGTTCGGACAGGGAAACCATAGCTTTCTCTGTCATCCGTACCATAGATGATAGCCATAAATTTAGCCGTGTGATCATCACTACGAAGTGAGTGGATACCGTCGGTGATGTAAATCTGACATCCCATCATCCTCGGCTCTCCTGAGATGTCTATAACACAGAGTTATCTTCTCATATCACTGCTGTGGCCATGGGATCACAACTTGCGAGTAATCAATTGCGCATAAAAAGGTTGTGGGATACAAAATAATGTTCGGTTTATAACTGATCATTTATTGACCAGTCGTCTTGTCAACAGTTGACGATAATCTCTTGGTCGGCTAAAATAGCTTGTATTGGGAGGTGTTGAATAAATGTTGACAAAGCATAAAATATTCAAGGCCATCCTTCAAATGTCCGCTTCGTGTCGATGATCTATTGGATGTTACCACAAAAATTGTTGTGGAATTGAATAACGGAAATGGCAATAGAAGTCTAAATACGAAATAGAAATCTGTTTCAATCAAAGATCGAGTCATACATAGTAACGTTACGAATTTTACCTGGAAGGTATGTCCAGTTACCAAATGGAATCATCACATCATCGAGGAGAATTCCTGGCACATCTACCTCATCAGCAGTGACCAACAGTACATTATACCTAAATAATATTCAGCGTTCAGTTTTAGGCAGTCACAAACCATCATAGCAGACACTGCTCTGGAGACGATCCACAGAGTGGCCTTCTGTGACAAGAGTAGGATGGTACACAACTCTCCAAAGTACCTAAATATACTATGGGGCCAAACTTCTTGGGGTTGATGACAATCAGTGATATATGTCACTGATTAAACACACAAAGGCTATTAAATCTATTGCTGAAGAATGCAAAGATGACATTATTGACAGGATGCTTGGCATTGTACACCAAATTTTAAGTCTTTGCCAAAGTCACAGTGAAATAAAGACACACGCAGAGAGATAGGATAAGATATGATCATTTTCTTGTACTTGGATAGCATTACAAAATTAAAGATTTATTTCCAGGATGGTGAATGGTGTACCCTACGAAGGGGTTACTCTATGGGCCTCCTCGCACACGTGATCCCAATTCAGCAACAGAATGTTACCACTTGGGAATTCGACCGGGAACCTCTGTTGTAAGCCCGGTGTGCCACCACTAAAGCCATCACTTAACCCAATAAGGGTTGCTGTTCTCGTTTCGGTTATTGCTGTCCTTGTTGTTGTTGTTGTTGTTGTTGTTGCCATAGTCAGATCGAAGGCTATAGAGTATGGAGTACTAGCTGTAGCTGGACTCAACACGGTGGAAGTCGAATATATCTAGGAACAACTTCACTCTATCCTACATTAGGCCAGATGTAGGTAAGGCGTGAGTAGGATAACTTACGCATAAGGGACGCGTACACCTGGCTCTGGAATGACCAGACCTCCGCTGAA
>Ga0224501_10002329_pt1 | contig 14892 bp, 12 predicted proteins | sample SF_Oct11_sed_USG_4_FD_169105 | JGI IMG/M metagenome (GOLD analysis project Ga0224501, IMG submission 169105) | Sediment microbial communities from San Francisco Bay, California, United States - SF_Oct11_sed_USGS_8_1 | ecosystem: Environmental > Aquatic > Marine > Sediment | place: USA...
TAGAGGGATCGAGGCCTTATCCCATCTATTACATCTTTACATGTGTGAACAGACAATGGTAAATCATTATCATGATAACGAACATGGCCGAACACGAATCGGTGTCAAGCATTGAGATATCTGTGATAGGTGAACCAACTTTAGACCAGTGCGTTGTCACCCAAAGGCCCACCCCTGTTGAATTCATATCATGAGGTTACTCTCCTCCATGGGGCACATCGTAAACCATTTCCAGCTTGGAAACTCAAGACACATAAAAGGAAAACCAACTTATCTTGTCTTGGCTACATATGATTAAGGAAGGTTTCCAGGTCTGTGCGAATATATCATTTTTCGCGTATTGATCATGATCATGACTTGATTCCCCGACAGGGCCAAGGAAAAGTGACACAGCTGGGATAAACGGCGGCCAGTTCGCTAAATACTGCTGCTAATGGCAAACTGGAGGATACAGACAGTTTATTTTTGATAAACTGGTGATAATATCAAATTAAATAAATATAGCCCAATTTGCAAAAAATATAGAATCAACATTATGATTGAAAAAATAAAATTTTTTGACAAATTTATAAAATATTCTTTCTCCTGAAGGAAGATGACACAATTAGAATAAGACAAACACCCGTAAACAACGATAATGCACTCTGTCATCATATAGTGTAGTTGCCTTTGCACCCATGCAGTTTATTTTTCCCCATCTTTTTCTACTCAACTTGTGTCCTTCAGTCAGTTGCATAAACAGATTAATCAGGGCAGTTGATGCTTTGATGCCTCCTACTTCTGTTGTTTGTTTTGAATGGGCAGGTTTGCTGCTGTTTTATAATGGACAGTTATGATATTAGTGTACTACGAACAGTTTTTGTTGTTCTTGTTTTATGGACAGTTGTGCCATTGGTGTATTATGGACAGTTATTGTGTCGGTGTAACATGGACAGTTGCGTTGCTAGCGTAATATGGACAGTTTTGTTATCGGTGTAATGTGGGCAGTCATCCTGCTGGGGTATTATGAACAGTTGTTGTAGTTATGTTACAGGCAGTAGTGAATCTCACTTCCTGTCACTCGTTTCATCAGCCTCAAGATAAATCTCCTCTTCCACTTCCTGTTCCAGGACCTCCTCTAACCCCAATGACCTCTTGCCGCTTTGTTTTACCGGACTCTTCGCGCTCAGAGCCTTAGCAGCAATAGAAGTTAGGTCCTCCTGTTCATGCTGCCGACGAAACAAATTTGTCAGTGAGATCTGCTTAAGATTTTCAGAAATGAGCTTCTCTCGGAGGTAATCATCGGTTTCATCCTCGGACCCAAATAAATCCTCAAATGTGACTCGTCTCTTCTCACTAATAGTCACTCGTCGAGCCTCTATTAGTGTTCTTACAGCCCTCAACAACCACTGCAATTAGAAATGCAAGACAGCATTTACTTGATAGGTAAAAATGCCAACGAAGCCTGCAACCATATGTACTTGTGCGACCTCTTCTACTACGGAGTGGTGTAACCATAACCGTGTCTTACCTGCCAGTTACGATTAGACAGTTTTTTGATAGTAGCTTTTGTTTTGGCAGTTTTCTTGGTGACCCGTATTCCGGGAATTCCCTCCTCACTGGGATAGCCCTTCAGGTATCCCTGATTACCTAGAAAGGGGAAAGGGGTAAATTCATAGATAGCGCACTGGTTGTTGAGACGTTCGAGAGACATCGGAGAACTAAATGGGAAGTGGAGATCCACTGCAAGATGAGCCAAAGCTCTGCCTTCGGACCAGACCCACCCTTCTCCTCACTGCAATATGCTATGTTTATCTCGAATTGGGCTGACAACCCATTTCGGAACCTACTAAACTTGATAATAGCAAGCAGACTAGAGTAATGGCTGTATCAAAGATCATAAAGGAAAAAAGGACATATACCACGAACTGCATCCAGATGTCACAATAAGCTAGCCATAGAGATAGAGAGAGGGAAGATAATTCTAGGAGTCAAACATATTTGTCTGTGGTCTAGTGGAGTCCACTAGGCAAGGGGGCAAGATAGCTCAATTGGTAAAATCCCAGCATGTTATTCTATAGGATTGCACTGCCGGCACGGTTGCTCTCTGGTATGGGCCTTTAGCAAGCTTCTCACTACAAAATGCTAACATGTCTTCAGAACGCCGCAGTAAAAAAATAGAGTCCCAACCAGTGGATCAGGGTTAAGATCACATCACGGTTATCAAAGATCCACCTCTCTCTTTTTGCTAATACCCGAATTATCTGCAAATGGCTTAACAAATGGCTTAGGTTGACTGACCCCCAACCAAGAGCCTGAGAAAGGCACCAGGAAACCACCCCAGTACTATCTCATGACACCGTGACAAGTCAGGCCATGATAAACCTGCCTTTGGGCAGAATATCTCCGTACCATTATCATCACTAGGCAGCCTAACCTTTGGCGTATCTCGCATCCCTGGTATCCGGTGCCATCATCACGGTATAGCTTTCCTTGAACTCTGCCAGTTGTTCGGGTTTAAATGCTCGCTCTAATACAATGACCGTTTTTGCGTACTGAGCGAACCATTCGAGTTGAGCCCGGTTCGTGACTCTGTTGAATGTATTACCTAAAAGGGGTAAGGGAGAACTACATATTCAATCGAACTCATGTTTAGTGTCAAACCATCCAGTTTCAATAAAGTCTAGCTAGCATGAAACGGATGAAATCATCTACATCAGCACTGTTGAATATGGCCACAGCTGCACGCATTTAGTTTTTCGGTTTTACATCTTCACTGGTAAAGTTGCCATGTTAAATACTTGTTTGCCCACCAGTTACTAGTTAAACTTGGCATGCGAGGCCTGGTTTCGTGTTTGAGCTATCCCTCAATACATTGGCGTACCCATAGTAGCTATCAGCATGTTAAGCAGTAGAATAGTCATGAGGATCATCGTCGCCAAAAACACTTGGGTAGTCACCCATGCGAATTTACTTTCTTCAAAATGCTTGTACTACAAAGAGATATGACTGTTATAGTTTGTCATGCATGGCTACCACCTAATCTAATGTCACAACTGAAGAATAACACAACTCGGGAAGAAAAAGAGAAAACATATGCCACACTGGTGTCCTGGGAAACAACTGTAAGCATGTAGAGGTATGCGTCAAGAACACAAATGTCCAAATAATGATAGGATTACCATAACGGGTGCCCAATGATGAGATTATTATTCTATACATACGATCTGTAAAACAGTAAACATATACAGCTAAACTTTTCCCCGATTGAAATACAAAGTTATTAAAGCCCTCTCACAGAAACCTGGTGATAAAATATGTGAATATATGTAAGACAACACCAGGGCTGGTGTGTGGTACAAAGTGATAGGGTACAATTCGGAGTAGACTGACCATTGATCAGGGTAAGGGGAGTTATAAAATACATCTAGATAGATTAGTGAGGAAGGTATCAGGTCCACTCCCAGCGAGAAGGAAAGGAATGAGTAATAAGAGGCTCACTTACCCCACCATCATCATCCTCAATTAATGTCTGCATAGATTCTACACGGGTAAATTATGACAACAAGCAATAACAATATGTACATGTAACTGTATCATTACTCCAGGGTGTACAGTTACTCTCAAGTTATAACTCTATGCTGCATACAGGAGCATTCGGAAATCCAAAGGTGAAACATAAACTCTCACAGGAAGAGTATAGTGCGCCGCTTATATTGTCCTATCAATTTAAAGGATAATAATTTAAAAACAAATTGATATTGAGCTTTTTCAAATTAGAATTTATATTGAAATACTTTTATTAGACATAATATAAAATATTACGTTCTAGCCTCTCCCAATGGTCATTTAAAATTTAGGTACCATTTTTCTGTACAGCAGGAACAAATTGAGTATGTCACGCGTCCACCCAGATTCCGTATTGTTAATACTTGAGGGTAGGCTGTGGCCAAACTTCAACTCGATGTAACAAACAACATGTTATTCTCCTGATTTCACCTTCGAATTGAAAGAGATGAGACTTACCTCGAAGCTGCCGAAGCTCATATGGAATACACTCATTATGGAGTTATCCAAGCGATTCATGCTTATTATTACTGAATCCTTATATAGGTAGTTGAACGCTGCAAACAGAAATGTATGCAGACCTCTTCCATGGGTGCATTCGGAACAACCCTAAAGTGTGTTTTCGCAGTGGTAAAAGGTATAAAAACAAACATGCAACTACCAATTTTAAAACATGGGTGAGGCTTTTACATTAATTGAGAGGTCATCGCGACACTAATTTCATGCTAATCCTTATAAAAAACTAAAGTCAAAATGGATTTTGGGGAACGCAACATTCGGAAGAGTCACAGCCGAGGCATTAAGAGGTCACTGTCCGGTGGTCAAAGAGGTCACTAAGGGGTGAATGATGGATCACTGCAGTTTTTACTTGGCATTAGGCTATACAAACCACTGAACTTACCTAGACCGAATTGCAGAAGAAAGATGGCGAATATTATCATGACCTTTGTAACGTCCTTGGCCACCATAAGATAGAGAGTGATAATCAGTGGACCGAATTTATAGTGAATCCTAAAACACGTATGCCAATTAAACTCTACACAGCCACAACGATAAAATAGTCGTATCTCAGACAAGTAGACCACCTCAGCTGACGCGGTGGTAATTCATCAAAACTTCAAAAACAGTAACAGCCCTGGCATCTGTCTCGCTGGGCAACCAATCAACAGAACTAAGATCAGTCCTCCTAACGCTGAGTCACATCAGATAGAAACCAAGACGAGAGATAACCTCGCGTAGAGATCTGTCTGTAAATGGAACTTACTTGAGAAAGAAGAGGAAGAAGACCCAAGCACAAGGTGTAGCGATGGCTAGTACTGAAGCCTCAGCTACAACTAGTGATTGCTTGGTCTGCTCGCTGTGAGACAAATACATCATGGTGCGTAGAGGAGGCATTAGTAAAATTAGCAGCGCTGATAACAACATCGGGGGCTTGCTCGGTGAGTTCCTCTGCAAAATGGTTACCCAGAAACATCTGTGAATCAAAATACATGGTGTGACCATGACGCACATAGTCGAAAACCCAACCCACTATCCACAACCCACTCGCTGATTTACTGGTGCACACTGAATGTCTTATAATTTGGGAGAATATACGTGTATATCCACACCATACAGGTGAGATGACTATCATGCAGGCATGTTGAGGGTATATACAGACTGACCACTCGCCTAGAACTCACTTAACTTGGCTAATGTTCTGTACTAGTACTATTAGTGTACTCTTTTTCACTGTCCTCCCCGCTACAAACCAAAAAGCTACATCACCTGGCTTATCTTCACATACCACACTTTAGTAGTTATCAACTCTTACCATTCCTCTCAGAAAGGAAAGTATGCCTGTAGTTTTGATCTCGGTAACATGAAATAAAATTGTAGAGGCACTGCCTCCACATATGACAATCTCGGCAGCGAATCTTATCTACAATGATCCCGTTCATTTTCAATTGCACTAGAGGGTAAGGATTAGCAGAGCAGGCCGAGAGCTCAGTGACTGGTTATACCCCGTACCAATAGTCAGGCATGGTAAAATAGTTGAAAGCAAAAACCATCTATGTTGTCATGCGACTCACCCCGTCTCGATTTTACTCGAGAGTGCCTTTTTCTCAAAATGGTATGCGTGAAAATTTAAACAGACATTAACAGATAGCAGGTCATAATAGCCCAGTGGGAGAATGAATGTATCTCACTGTCTGTCCTCTCCGTGGTCTGGGTTCAATACCCAGACGTGGCGAAGTATTTTTAGAAATTTTTCCCTGCCTGATCACACTTTGCCAACCATGTCTTGAGCCAGTGTGGCAGAAAATGGCTCAATCCCCCTCAATGGCACCACACAACCTGTGGACATCGAGGAGGAAGGCCAAAGTCAGTCCAACCATGGACAGACAATGGCTAAAAAAGGCAAAGAAAAATGCTCCAGTTCAGTTGCAGCGATATATACTGCAGCTCGTTTTACATTTGATAATCTAATAATCCCAAGAGGTAAGTAGGTAATACGTAGTATGGCCATATGACTTACCCATATCTACAGTCCGGTGACTTACCCCATCATGGTAGTTGTGGTAGATGTAAGTGAACCCTGGTGGTCGCAGATAAATAGCGGTGCTCATGAGTACCATATGGAGAATGAACAGGACTAGTCTTGCAAAGAACCGCTTCTGCAACCCAGGAGGATACCATGACTAAAATGAAATGATAAAGTTAAGGGAGGATGACTCCATGGTGAAATTTCGGTTCTATTGCTGATTTGCTTCTGACCTTGACAAAGACTTTCCACTTCTCATCAATAATCTGTCGTACAACAGGGTGATGCAGCATTTCAAGATGACCACCTGTGCTGCCCAAAGTCATCAGCATGAGCGCTGACTTGGTTTCTACAAAACAATAACAAAAACAATACAGTGAGCCGTATATCGTGTCATTTATATTCTGGCAATCCAATGAGCCTCGTTTTATGGACATGGTGACCACTCAATTCAATGAACAGACACAATTGGATTATGTGTTTTTTATAGGTAAAGAATGTTTAAATGTTCAAAGATGACGTTGCAAAGTAAGGGACACAAAAATTATGGTCTCATTCATAATGGCGCGACGAATAAACAGGATCTTAATTAAAAGAACATTCATTGCAAAAGGCAGAATACTGATGCTACGGTGTTCACGGGATTCAGGAGCCGTTGTGTAGATGACATGGAGAATATAGATAACACATGTAATTACTGCATGACATGATTTTACCTGTTTCCCCTTTATCACCAATAGTATCCAGTGATGCTAGTGGATAAAGAGAGCACTCTAAGTCACTATACTTCCATAACTCCTGAAATGAAGGATCATAGATATTGAGCAGAAAAAATAGTGGGCAGAAGCTACTTTTGGAATTGTCCCCTCAATTAGGGCAGAACTCCCTGATCAAGCCCAGTCTACCAGGGCGACTGACTGGACCTTACAGTCCTTTTTATTTATGCTAGCCAATGGATGTGTTTCTAATGTGTCATTCAGTCAATTGACTTACCACGCGTGACAGCTCCATGATTTCATTAAACATGGCTGCCTGACCGAGTGTGCTACACAGCGATATCGCCGTCAAGTTCTCCTTGTTTTTTATCCACGGATTCGCTCGCTTCCTGGGATGTCTCATAGCATAGGAAAACATGTCCTGCAACCAGTCAGCAACATATAGGGCATTACAGTTAGCAACATAGTGGACAAGGCTATCGCCAGACATGTAAATAGTTTTCATCCAAAAGGCAGTTGTAAGTGGACACCAAATTTTCTGTCTATAGCCGTAAATCACCCCCAAAATGCCCCCTCCACCAATGTTTTCGATTTTGATTGACAACCGCTATGAGGCTAAACAGCGGGACTAATACCACTTAAAAGAACAGTAAGTTACAGAGGTTCTCCGGTAAATACGATGCTCAGCACTAAAGAGTGATAGATGACTCACGATTTGATTATGGATAATGATAAGATGAAGTACTGTGTTGCCAAAGGAGTCCTGAGCGTCAGTATCCGCTCCGCTGGCTATCAGAAAGTCATAGATCTCTGTATGACTGAACACGGCAGCGAAGGACAAGGGAAACTCTCCGTAATATCCTAAGCCTATAACCAATGAGAAACAATAACCCTTGTGAGGCCCTTACATGAGCGCGTTATATGCAGGAAACTATCATTCTAAGGAACACAATCTCCTACTGAAGGCTGTCACCATTTAAGTTATTAATCCCCAAAAGCAATTATTGTTTAAAAGTAATCCTCTATCAAGTGCTGTCTATAAGAATAAGTTTAAAGTTGTTCAAATTAATTAGGTTTTCCCCGGAGCTTCACTGGATTTCATTTTAGATGGTTCAGTGGTCGAGCGCTGCTCCGGCAACCATGAGAACGTGGGTTAGAATCCTGGACAAAAACCAAAAAACAAGCCATACTATGAGGTAGAACATCGACACTCACTAACTAGAGGTGCATTCATACTACACTGTAACTGGTGCAAAATACGAGTGTCTGACCCAGCGCCTTCACATAACAGCGAAGATGCCTTATGAGAAGGAAATGGCTGGCGGCAGGTGAGTACCATGTGTCTAAAGTACTAGTAGCTTTTAATATTTACTATACCTCTGTATTTGTCGAGCAATCCCTCCCCAGTTTTGTTCGCCCTTGTCAGATTGGTCTCTGCCTTCTGATTCACATCAGCACCTTTTGATACTAGAAACTTGACGGCTTGTAGGTCACCATTAACGATAGCCAAATGTAATGCGCTCTCCCCTATAGAAGGAAGACAATTTTGTTGAATATAAGTTGTCACGGTGATTGAATGTAACATTGTTTCTCATAGTATATTGCCAATGTAAGAAACATTTAAACACTTCTGCTTTCTACATTCAGTTTGACAGCTCTGTTTGACCATTCCAAACCAATCAATAAAAATCTAATAGCCACAATCATTCAATTAACAGTAATTGTTTATCCTAATGCTGAAATTATCTTAGACTTTTATCTGAATGTAAAAGCTGGTTCATTCAAAATGTAATTAAAATATTGAAACATAGCTATATGAGACCATAAGCATAAAATCTACGCCATTATTTCGACAGGAAAGGGTTTGGTACACAGCAGCCCACCTTAGCATACAAGAGAGCAACAAGGGATCAATATTAGGTAGAAATAAATATTTGGCATCCATATGAGACTTCTTATAACCGCGATTTCTTCGGCACGCATGATCCTACTGCTGTCTTAAAACAAACCAAAGATACGTCCTGTTTGACAATCACAGTGCAGATTGCACAGTGAATTCTAGAAGGATGGGATTGAAATGTCAACACTGTCATATACCTATCCAATGGTCATGCGGGAGGTCGTTACTAGGGAGCCAAATCGTAGTGACAATGGGGTAACTCACCGTATTCACCAACCCCAGCTGTGAAGAGAGATGGGTACTCATTTCCTGCTGGGTGAATAGGCTATTTTTGAAAAATCCCACCCAACACTGGCTTGAACCTGAGTGAGACCTAGCTTCAAAGCTCTAACCACTCAGCCACAATCTAAACTCGAAACCTTAATGCACCTAGCATAGTATAATGCACCTAACATAGTATAATGCATTAAAAGAGAGAAGCAGTAATCACTCTTCCCCATTGGATGTGTAAAACAAGTTGCTCTTTTCTAGATTAATCTTTGGGCATTTTGTACAGAAGTGAGTGTCTTCGATCATAACCATCAGATTAGCATAAAACAACAGTTTGGTAATTGAAAGCTTAGTCGACGTCTGAACCTATAGGGAGCTGACTCAAATCAAACCCAGGATTACACCCATCAAAACTCCCGTAAACGTCTTCTCACACATTTGGTTTCATCAGTCCTGGAATCAGCCCCAGGACATGTCGATAGCGACTTCCCTACCGCCTGAGTTAAGTCGTTGGAGTTCATCTAGTATTTCTGACATTTCTAGGGAGATCTGGATGGAGGATAAATCGCTGCCGAAGCCGACATCCTCCTCAACTCGTCTGTGTAACTCCTCTACCTCTGTTCTTATACATGCTGACTCTCTCCGAATATATGCTGCCGCTGGCCCTGGATACGCTGCCTCCGGGCCGAACTCAGACTCTTGTAGATGCGTCGACTCCTCGGAGATACTATTCGCTTCTTCTCTTGGTTGAGCTGTCTGCGCTGCTTCAGTAGCTAAGTGCTCCAGAGTTTGGTGCTCAGACTCAGACTCTTGTATTTGCGCTACCTCCTCAAAGATATTATCTGTTTCTTCTCCAGCTTGTTCTGTCTGTTCCGTTAATTCTGGTAGCACGCATGTTGCCTCGTCTGTAGCTAAGCGCTCCTCAGTTTGGTACGCAGGTATTGACCCCATTTTAGTAGAACACTAATTCATTGATTCGAGAAATTATCACTGGGTTAACCAGCCACCAGTGTTATACCTTCAGTTGATTGTGACTAGGCGATTATTAGGGAGGTAGGAATCGGATTTTAGTCGGATCCATTGTAGCCTAACAAGCTTTCAAATAGAAATTCTCTTGCGTACATAATCTCGACCTAATCGCACAAAGGCAGAGTGGCTCTGAATCCTGTAATGAAGCGTAGTTATTCACGGATTTTTATTCCTACCTGTTAATGGAATCGGTGAGTTCCGACAGATCCCGAATCTCTTAGCAAAAAATTGAAAAATATCAACCTGACCCATTGTCACCCATCACTTGATAACACTTGACAGACTAGGTAGCTAGCTATGAGTAGTAGTTACTGGAAATCAGTAAGCACTGGTCTGATGCGGCTAATAATAGTGTTTGCAATCACGAGATGACTGCAATTGTCTGTTTCAATTTACTTATCAAAAGATTATGGGTTATTTAATCCATTTCACATAACAGGCACAAGTAAGCTTTCAGGCCCGAATGTTTTCATATAGGTTTATAATTCTTTTCATCTTTCAATCATTCAATAGTTCAGTTTGTGTTTAAACTATTCAGGCGAGCTTTCCCTACATAAATTGGTATAGATTACATGTACTCACAATTATCAGCTTCCGTTAGAGTTTCCCATGTGCTGCTGACGCAGCAGGTTTGTCCCATCTACTTTATTACCTTTTATCTATACATGAAATATCCTACATGCAATGCACACTGTATTATTCACTATATGCAATTAAATTACATTTATAACCATGATTTGACACCTCAATTTAAAGGCCACTGCCGAACCAATAATTCTTTCTCTTCGGGCTCATCTGTCAGAAGATACAGGTGGATTTTACGTCCTTGCCAAGGTCACAACAGCATAATTTCTGTGATATATTGTAATATTTGCTGGCAGAATTACAGAAAACCACTGACACGATAACCCTCCTCTTACGCTGCTCCTCTTACGCTGCAGAATTGAAATATTTATCAGAGCATGAAGCGCCCTAGACTGGAATTCTAGCAGAGAAAGGACTCTTTATTGCACGCTCATACTCTTTACTCTTTAGACTCTTTAGGCTCAAGGGCTGCGCACAGCTCCTTGGTTCAAGATTTCCAGCTCTCGGTGCGCTTAGTGCGCTCAGTGCGCTCAACAAACTAGCCTCATACCACCCCTAGACACAGGCTAGTGAAAAATTCACATGATTGTTACTTTCTTTTGCTGTAAACATTTTTCAAAATTTTATATTTACAGACATATCTGCTTACATTTTCCCCCGCATGAACGTTTTTATTTTCCGTTATAATGCTCCAAGCGGAGTTTGGAAGAGTAATTGTCTGGCTCAAACTGGTGGCCCCCTAACACTCCTGCTCATTTAAACAAAAGAAGGCTGGGTACACCTGCTTTAGACCAAAAGTCCCAGAGCAGTCCTGTGCACAGACCGTTCTGGGCATATCTCACAGCATATCTTGTGGACAGGTGTTTGTAGTTAGTTACCTTGTGTCATAGAGGTGAGCAGTTCATCACACGCTTCCTGTATGGTTTTCTCCCCATCTGGTGATTGAGATTCCACCCACCTGCTGGTTCTACCAGGCATTCCTGACTGTCCTGCTGTCATTTTATTAGTGCAAATATCTGCAAGAAGAATGTAACTGCATCGAAAGTATCGGTAAACCAAAAACGTGGTTTCATGATGATCCAGGGTATGCCCAATAAGAAGGGTAATCTTACAGAGACGCCCATGAGGCACAAAGTTATATTTCTATTCAATGACATGGTACGAATTTGACGCAAGTCTATGAAACGACAAAGTTGTGACTAAACCAAATCGACCCAGGGTCCTTTGATTTTGGACACAGTGCAATATGTCCACCCCTCTATTAAAATACAATAGAAATGACATCAGGAGATGGAAGCTGGAATTCTTTGGTCACAGGAGGCGTCACAGATTTTTGATGAAGATTATATGTAGCGTAAAGCACAATTATGGATGGTGCGGTGGCAGATGCAGATGTCAACACTGGGGATTGCGTCAGCCGATCTGGGACAGCCAGACTGCGTCGGCAAGAAACAGGCAATCAACAAGTCCTCAACTCTCTCCTAAATTAATTAATCTAGAATTAAAGAAATATAATATGAAATGAAAACTTATAATACAAGAAGCTATATAGTCAGTCATAATAGCTCAATGGGATAGCTCACTGTCTGTCCTCCCTGTAGCCCTGATTCGACTCCCAGCCACGGCGGACTATTTCAAGGGATTTTTCCCTGGCTGATCACACTCTGCCAACCCGTCCTGAGCCAGCGTGGTAGAAAATGGCTCAATCTTCCCTCAATGACACCACACAACCTGTGGACAGTGGGGAGGAAGGCCGAAGTCCAACCACGGACAGACGATGGCTGATTTTAATGAATAATATGATATAATGAGTAAAGTTCTTGTACATATATTTTATAACTATATACAATCCATTCATTTCTTTGCCACAGTGTTATCGTCAAACAGCCATCTATGTTATTCACTAAATTCGTGTACCAGAATTTCAGTTGCGGTGTTGTCGGCCTTCATGTGAACGCATAGATTACCATTATTGATTTGATTATCAGGTTTTTATTATGCATGGCATCGTGCCAGAGAAATATTTATATGGCATGCTTCGGTATTGTTACCATAGATGTGTAATGTGTTGTTCTTTATTTAAATTTACATTAAGGTCAGGTCCCATAAAAAAAATTGTGGCATTAGGCAGGTGGATCTAACAATAACTTCTAATTCAAAAGACACACAGAACCAACTGATTTGTCCTTAAAATTGTTGTTTAGGTGTTACAGATATCTTTTTGTGACAGGCCCATTGATTTTTTTCCGCGGCGGAGCATAATCAATTAGAAAAAGGGGAGAACTGGGCTCCCAACTGTAAGAATCCTGGTCATGGTAGGCTCAATTGTGAGTATGAGCTCCTCACATGAATCCTAACTTTAGACAAAAACAGGTCTCACTATAAGGTGGGGGGGGGGGTTCATACTGTGGTATATACTCTATGCTAAAACATAACTAGTAAAAGTTGAACATTTAACCCGCGGCAGCTTCACCATAACAGTGAACACTTCATGAAAAAATAGCTTTAGAACTAAATCAACTTGACATGTGGTTACCTTATCATGGGTAATGACAGTCTTTGGTATATGGAACCCAACTTCACCCAATGAAAGCTTCTCTCACGTATATATACCTCTCTCTCCTCCGTCTGTGAGCTAACCTTAGTAAATGTGCATACACCTGGTACCCTTATAAACCTGACGATAGGCTCAAGGTGACTCCATATGGTATCTTCACAATAATCAATGCTTCTAAACTCAGTAAATGTATTCACAGTTGTCATAGAAGATAATCTGATTTGAACTGAAGTGAATAAGGTGAGTGTTTGGTTACCGGTTGAAATCAAAAGATTGTAAGCATATTGAAGTGGTAGTATTATCATACCTGTTCACTGTTGGTCTTTGGTGATAATTATGTGATATTTGGTGGATGGGGTCAATGTCAGTTCCATACTACGTCCTAGGGATCATGTCCTGTATAGAGACCCCCATTATTGGACTTTTTTGTGTACAAAATAAAAGTTTTTACTCCAAGACAAAACTTAATTCCAAACTGGGCATATTGAGAGACCAATAACTGCGATCAAGATGAGAGTTGGTTATGACTTGTGAGTGCGAGATATCCTTAGAGTACTCACCCTGGCTTTAGTCAGAAGAGAACTGTACTCATTCAATTGATCCTGTATATGTTCAAACTTTAACTTCATGTTGTTAAGAAACCTCAATGTGTCTGTATTGCCACTATTCAAACATCAGCTAATGTTTTGTCATCCTATATGAGCACACACAGAAGCATTCAACCAGTTCATTACAGCAATAAGGCATTCATGTGGGAAGCCTGAGCAAACAGAATCCCGTCTGAGAATAGATGTGCTGCAAAGGCGAAGCGTATCTATACAAGTACATGTACTATAATGGTGTGTGGTTGATCATGGCCACTCTTATTTTCCTGTGAATTTTTAATGCAATTAGTCGGAGATATAGAAACAGAGATCGGACAACGGAAGTAGTCGCCCCGCCCCCTGGTGATTACAAAAGCAAGACTGCCATTGTATCGTATACAAAATAGCCTTGTTTTCAACCAAGCTTTTTTTTAACACAGATACTAGGTCAATCATGTTAAACATAGTATCATCTAAAAGCGCAAAGTCTCCTCTATAAAATCTGACCTAGGAAACTTAAATATCAGTGATTGTTTGGTTGTAGCGTCCTATTAAATAGGGGACTATGTCGATACTGAGATCATGTATCATCCTATAGGAAAGATAACTCACATTGTGCTGTAACAGTTAATACCTGCTGTATTCATGTTTATGGGGGTGTCGCCAACTTGCCACAAATGATATGAACTCTCAGTTTAGAAAGCTATTTGTTCTCCTACAATATATGTCCAACATGGACACTTTGATGCTCTCATGACCATAGATTTGGGAACCATATGCTGAGCAGTCGGTCTGTTGGTTGCAATTAAGTTTTTTTATTTGCAAACCTAGTCAGGACTATTACCTTCTGATCCTAAGATAAAAGTTTATCATGGAAAGGCTGTCCCAAAATCAACGTTGATGATAGATTTTGCTTGATATGTCTGAGCGCTGACCGCGGAGGTTCCCATATGAAAAGGTTGCATATGCAAGGAATTATGGCTTGTAAGTTGTAGCACCATAGTTATAAGCTAGTAATCTCATCTAGACATCTACACAGATCTAAAATCACCAATTTTTTTTTTCCAGGGTCGGCTTTTATAGTGTGGATTTGGAGCTTTCAGATGATAATATGTTTAACCTGATTGGCTCAGTATTTCCTTTAAAAAACTTGGTTGAAAACAGGCTATTTCGTATAATTT
>Ga0224501_10002330_pt1 | contig 14891 bp, 11 predicted proteins | sample SF_Oct11_sed_USG_4_FD_169105 | JGI IMG/M metagenome (GOLD analysis project Ga0224501, IMG submission 169105) | Sediment microbial communities from San Francisco Bay, California, United States - SF_Oct11_sed_USGS_8_1 | ecosystem: Environmental > Aquatic > Marine > Sediment | place: USA...
ATGGCAAGAATAAGCCTAACCAATGGAAAAGACTCGATACCCAACACCGACCATTATCCTGGGGACATTTGCTTAAAATATGTGAATCTCCCGACAGACCCCAACCCCTCTCTACCCCAATCCGCCATTGACCCCCCAACCCCTCACCAATCCTTACCCCATAGTGACTCCCCAACCACTCGCTAACCCCACTTACCTAGCCAGGACACAGAAAAACTACTACTTACTTTGACTATTTCAGCCTCTAGTCCGCCTTCCAGTTTGACCCAGTGTAGAGCTGGTATGATACCGTATGCAGCAACTGAACTGTAGAGTATTGTCCTGTAGTTACTCCATGAGTGACTCATATATCTCGGGTGAAATTGGAGGCCAAGCGTGGCACTGGCCAATAATAGTACTACAATCATGTAGAAATCTCGCCATATCTACAACATACAAAAAAACAGCTACCAATATTTATTGGCTTTTTCTATTTAAGCACTGGGGCCTTTGTCCTATTCAACAGGCCTCTTAAGCCTGAGGCTTGTCAGAGCAGTAGGATGGGGAATTATGTGAGGACCTCACTCTCACTGCGATCGCACAGCATGACTACTGCTCGAGCTAAGCTCCCTAGCCATTGAGCTAACCCATTATCCTTATTTACACGGCAGGGTCTCATGGTAATTGTGGAACAACGGACAGACTTTCTTTAGTACAATGACACAAACAGGAAAGGTGACGTGATAAACCTACATATGTGGTCAGAAAGTTTGACCAGCTACTTCAATCAACAAAACATTTTTGCTTGTGGAACTTGAAGCCGTAAAAAATTCAGAAAGTAAATATATGAAGCTACTGGTGTGATGCGACTGAATGGATCGGAAGGCTAACGAGATATCTCAATGGCTTGAAATATCTGGGGTCACGATCCGACATGTTGGCTCCCACTGTGAGTGTGAATATTTCCAACATCGCAATTCCGAGCTCCGACACATTTCAGTTTTCCTTCCCTAGGGAACAACTGTCACCTAACGCTACGGAAAAAGCCTCAAGCTTGGGAAATCTGCCAAATAGGATGGCCAAGTGTTTGAATAGAATGGTCAGTCTAAAACATGTGTCCTGAATTTGAGGTGTTTCGAGGTGTTCTCATGTGCTTTTAACAAAATGATATAAAACTGATGTTTTGAGTAGTCACAAACACAAAACTAACTACTTAAAGCACCAATTTTGTTAGAAATACCTCAAATTTGAGACACCGGTCTTACACCGACCTCCATAGAACGATAGAAAGTAAAGGTGTAAGCAGCAGTTACCTGATGGCAGTAGAAGGCAAGTTGTATAGATGGAAGGTAGCAACCAATGAGACCAATTGATATTCCAGCAAGATCCATCGCTAACCATCTCTTACAAGCTTTTTCCGAATGACAGAAGAATAAATGGTAACCACTGGATAACAACATACACGCCTGATAGCAAATCAAACCTGTAAAAGATCCATGTGTCTGCTCTGTGCTGTATCAGGGTTGTAATTATACCATACACATCAGTGACACAGATTTACCTCCAGTTACTGTTTCAACGGAATGCTCCAACTCTTGAAATAAGCGTCAAAATATGTGATCCAAACTGATTCGCTGGGAATTCTCTGCTCATAAGGCTTACTATTAGGGCTTGTCTAATGGTAACTCGTAACTCATTACATTTCTTCCTCACATGACCTCTTCACAGACAAACAAGATACGACAAGCGGGACAGTATCAATGCTCCATTTCATTCCTAGAGAAGCTTGTGATTTCAAGCTAGAATGGATAGAGAGGGGCTCCTACTGATAAAGGAGCATGAGCATATTGGGAGTTCAAACCCGGGCTCTCACGATTGCTAGACCATTGCTCTACCACTAAACTATCCCTCTTTTCCAACACACCAATGAGCCAATAAAAAATGACTTACCTAAGGTAATGAAGATATGGTCTGTAAAGTTTTGTGATCGACTAGTTGATGAGATTGTTACATTATCAGCAAACATGGCCGCAAAGAATATACAGAAACCGATCAGATGTGACCAGATATTTATTGTCTCGTTACTCCAGACGAACAGACTATAACATAAGAGAATGGTGCCCGAGTTACTTGCACGGTGTGCAGTTACACGCCAGGGATTTCCCATTCAGAAAAAAAATTAACAGCCCCGAGAATGATTGGAGAATTTGTACCCCAAAATGATATCAAAAAGTCAATTAAATTTGTCATTTTCTTTAGGCGGAAGTCCAGTGTAATCACAGAGTTATGGTGTATCGGCCTGATTGAGTATACAACAACGTCACAATCATTGGGCTGTGGGGGTCCTTATACATTTCAGGCTCCACTAGACAGGATGGCCAGCTGCCAGAGGAAAAAGAACTATTCACAGGACTGCTACGTATGTTAGGAGCAGTGTAAGTGTTACCTGGAGAAACAATGTGACAGAGGTAGAAAAGCTCGGTAACCCTGTTTGATGTATGGATTCCATTTCATATAGCCTGGCAGCTCATCAAAGCTGCAAATATAAAAGAAAAGATCTATGTTTGAACCCTACAACCCAGCGAGGGATGTATGGTGAGTTAGCGTATGCTGAACTGCTATGATATTGCCACAAATTGGAGTCTCTTGTAGAGCTCATCTTCATCAATCTGCCTACGTCTTTATCAGCTTTTTATCTACTAGAAAGAAATTTATTTACGGAAAATCTCACAGTTCAACACCAACCCAAGTTAACCTGTGATAAAACAGAGTGCATAATAACAAAGATATTATCAGTTCTTACCCGTACAGGTCTATACGATTAATAGGAGAGCATGACTGGCTGGGATGTATCGAATGAGCACCACAACCGGGATCTACCTCCAAATCGAGGATAGTGTATGATCGATGTGATGGGAGTGTGGTGGCTTGGTGTAGAGATTCTCTAGCAGAATAACCCATGGCTGTATCCTGGAAAAAACATGTGGGGTGAATTAATTGAATGAGTCGAACTCTGATAGCAGTTGATGACTGCCCCCAGAGAGGTCTGCATTGGCAAAAACACAACGCCAACAGCCCCGCTGGGTTTTTAAAATAAACCTAAATTAATTCAGTTTGTTCGACTCATCAATTAACCAATGCAGTTGGTATCTATTGACATGGTTGGTGTAACTGTACCAAATCATAAACTGTCAAGATCTCTTCTGTCTTCAAGTTCAACTGTTGCTAGCCTACAACTAGCGCAAGTTGGCAACTGGTAAGTAAGTTAGTAACTAACGAATTGTTCAAATCGTTAATCAATTAACTGGCTGAATGACTACCACTATTAATAGTAGTAGACAGGCAGTAGAAGTAACTATAACTCACACTCACTCGCAATGACTCGCTGTGTTAGTCAGTCACAGGCACACTTACACTACAGTTACCGTGTAACTGTAAGTAACTAAGTTACACTTACACAGTGTAACTTACAGTTACAGCTTTACTCAATTACTGACCTGTATCATTGCATTGATAATTGATCCAAAAATGAGCGTACGCGGTGCTTTAGCGCAACAGGGTTAGCGGGCACATTTTAGCGTACCGGTTGTGACCTGTGAGCTCGTGAACCACGTTTGAAGTAATCTGTAATGGGTCGATGCTTGGAACAAAACATCAGCTAGGTCACTGTAGTAACCGCAACCCCATCCGGAAGAGGAAGTCAGGCTGTTTACGATTTCGACGCAGGCGCATAACTTATCCGCTGCCGGCTCTGACGTGGAGAAGGTGGATTTTCACTTTTTGCGCCTAGCTATAGTTCACGACGGCCCACAAGAAGAATTCGCGAGGATTGTTCAAAATGATGAAGAGAGACAAGAAAGAGGAGGAAGATGGTGAGTGATTTTTGATCAACTTTCGTTTAGAAAACCTCAGTCAATCAAGATCGCTCGCTTCATTCAATCATTCATTTCCACTCCACTCACCACTCGTCAACTCCCCACTGACAGTGACAATGACTCATTGACTGTCTTACAGTTACTCGTCTTAACAGTTAGGGCCTAGACTAATGTCTTCTCTTCCAGTTCCTAATTTCTTTCTCTCTGACTGACTCTGAATCTGAGCGACTCTAAGTCGATTTGATCCCAAAGCAAAGCAAGGTTTAAAGTTAAACTCAGAAGTCAGACTCAGATGGTCGCTCACTTAAAATTAAACTTTTATTTTTAAGTTTAACTGTCTGTTTCGAAAAATGTGTATCACTATGACTATGAGTATGATGACTATCAGTATCGATTACACTACCAGTATCACTGATTCACTCAGTCACGATCAGACATTCACTAACTGGCTGTTGTTATCAATTCAAACTCAAAGTCACAAGTAAGTTTGACAAGACAAGTCGTCAAGACTAAGTAAGTTAGTAACAAAGTTACAAACAAGTGGAACTGGAAAGCTGAAAATTGAAATGCGATATCAAATTTTTTTGAACTCATTCACTGACGATTCAGTGAACTAGTCGTCAGTTCGGGCGAAGACTAGTATCAGTAATTAAATGAGCAAATGAGTGTTATGTTCTACCTTCAGATCAAATTCAAATCGACAATACCCTGAATTCATTTCAAGGCACTAGCCTAGACCCAGACTGTTTTTTACAGGTAATCCATTTGAGCACTTGGATAAAACTGCAGTGGTGCAGGAGGCTCGCAGTGTTTTCAACGCAACACCTGTGAATGCTCGCAAATGCCAGCTCATCCTAACCAAGTTGCTGTTCCTGCTTAGTCAGGGCGAACATCTTGGAGCCAATGAGGCAACAGACACCTTCTTTGCAATGACCAAACTGTTTCAGTGCAAAGATGTAAGTAATTTGTTATGCTTTATCTGTAATGTCCTTATTTGCAGCGTACTAGTGACACTGCTTTAAAGCGCAAACCAGTACGACAGTCAGTACTGCTTGTCTACTGTGTCTCGGTATGCCTTTCTTTCCATCTAATATGGTTTGGTTTAAAAATCTGTTGTTTTATTGAAATTAATTATTTACACATTGATATTCGAGTAAACTGGAGTCCGAATATTCTCAGTGCCTTTTCGTTTACAGGTGACTCTAAGGCGTATGGTATATTTGGTTATCAAGGAGATGGCCAATATCGCCGAGGATGTGATCATTGTAACATCCAGTCTCACGAAGGACATGACTGGAAAGGAGGATCAGTTTAGGGGACCGGCAATCCGTGCCCTCTGTAAGATTACTGATGTGAGTAAAAACATTCGTCGGCCTTCGGGCTCCTGATTATGAGGTTACTGTGTTACCACAATACACTGTCAAGTGTCGTTGGCGTTGATGGTTGCGTCATGCTGATAGTTACTCTTCATTTTCCAGACTGGTATGCTGCAAAGTATCGAGCGATACATGAAGCAGGCAATTGTGGACAAGGTTCATCCCGTTGCATCCGCTGCCCTTGTCTCCTCGCTGGTAGGTGAACAACTAACAACACTTCGGATTCACTCCCGCTGGACCCAATTTGGTTATTTGGGATCTGAAATTTTATGCAATTTTTGTCTAATATAAAGAACATTTGTGTATCATAAATATCATGATCAAGTGTTACAATTGTTTCTCAGCTTTGCGATCCCTGTGTTTATTCTGGTGTGAAAGACCCTCGATCTACGTTAGGTTCTCCAAGGATCTGCTCCGAAGTTGACTGGAAGCGCAGAACTTAGTAGTTTATGTAACAAACCTGCTAATCCAGAGTAATTTTCTGAGTGGGTTAGATTGTTAAGTTTGTCTTCCTACTTGAGGGCGTACACTATCCAGTCATCTTTCGTTTCAGCATCTTTGCAAGACCAGCATGGACGTAACAAAGCGCTGGGTTAATGAGGCCCAGGAAGCGATCAACACAGACAATGCAATGGTGCAGTACCACGCGCTCGGACTTCTCTATCACATTCGCAAGCATGACAAGCTGGCAGTCACCAAACTCGTGCAGAAATTCACACGTGGCCAGCTCAAGTCACCCTACGCAATGTGCCTGCTCATCCGCATAGCTGCGAAGCTTATCGAGGAGGAAGAATTAGGGTGAGTATGTGCTATATACACCATTCCGTGTTGTATTAGGCATACCATTCAAGTCTTTTGTTTTGGTGTGCATCTGCTACATAGAAACTTGCTATAAAGACCCGCAGGACACCTGGAGACAAACATATGATTTCAAAGTTTGCTTGAAGGGGTTATGTCACGGTCGAGGGTAGACAAACTTTCGGAGTTGTGTTCCCCATTCTTAAAGGGAGGCAACTCTGCATTCATTGTAGCGGTAGCGAGTGGTCTTTTTCCACAAAATGAATATCGGTCACTAGAATAACTACAGCTCGAATGACCCAAATAGAAAAAAAAATTGGATCTAATTACTAAAACCTAGTAACCTAATGATCTTTACTCCCTCATAACATTGACTGGAATTCAAAATTGAACGTAATATTGGAGAAAACTGAAGTTATATGAAGTGCTTTGCCAGTTTTCCCTAGCCCTAAATAGAGGCCATTGCGTGCGGCCTCTACCATTGCGCAATAATGACTCTAACGCTCGCTGACAGAGGTGAAAAACTGCACTCTGAAACCCTATTTCGATGTTTTTGTTGAACATTTTCTCTATTCAGACTTGTGCAACTACAGGTCTAGTATACACCTGCAAGAGGGTTTTCTAAAGATCATGGCGTAAGCCAAAAAATCAATGCAAACGCCAACAGCTCTGTGTTAATTTCCTATCTCGAGGCCAATTCTGTTGCGTCGATGGTCTGAAAAGTGCGTCGCCGGCGGCTCTAAGTATGCACATTGAATAGGGCTATATCTAAGCTTCGATTTGAGCTGGGTATTAGGCCCATTTGTTAATGGTAGGCTTCAGAATATGAAAACAGGTGAAGACACTTTTGGCCATGACATAACCTCTTTAAGTTATTGGTCGTTGGATTTTTCAGTCACTGCCTGTTAGGGTCCTAAAAGAGGATTAGTAATAAAGAGGTTTTCTAATTAGCACTTTTTACACAGGAGTGACAACCCAATGTTTGATCTGATTGAGAGCTGCCTGCGACACAAAAGCGAGCTCGTGATTTACGAAGCAGCACATGCCATCGTCAACATGAAGCACACAACCAGCAAGGAGCTGGCACCGGCCGTCAGCGTGCTGCAACTATTTTGCAGCTCGCCCAAACCCACACTCAGGTAAGCCGGCGGCTGAAATCTGTTCTGTTATCAGGTGTGAGCAGATATCTGTAGTGTTTACTGTGAAGCTCACACAAACAGATTCTTTTCGCTCAGCGATTTTCATGCACCATCTGTACTGACAACCTGTCCTGTAGGTTCGTTGATTTACCAGCCAAAACGTTGTTTCTGTCACACAATCAACCAAGATAAATTTCCAGCCCCTTAAGAATTGAGTCAGCTTGGCCGCCTTTTTCCTTCAACAATGCCGAGTTACTGAACTTGATAGACATACCTAGATCATTTGGTGCAGCAGGCAAACTACATGTTTAGGCTGATTGGTCAACACGCTCACAATTGTAGTCGATCTTCTTTCTGGCCTTATCTAAGCTTTCAGCGAGTGCAACCGTACTCATACCCATTGTCCTTGTAGGTTTGCTGCCGTGAAGACCCTTAATAAAGTGGCCATGAAGCACCCAGCAGCTGTCACGGCCTGTAACCTCGACCTGGAAAACCTGATAACGGACGTGAACCGCAGCATCGCCACGCTCGCCATTACTACTCTGCTCAAGGTACGATAAACCACTCGATACTTGTGGCTGTGACCGGTCAACCTAGCTCAACTGATGTAAGGCACACACCATAACCCTAACCAACCGGGTCCTGTCAGAGTGAAAAGAGAAATGGTAATGGAGGTTACACTCATCCCTGATATCTCTAAACCTAAAGATGAGTTCATAGGATTAGGAAGTCAAACTGGCATGACTAACCATCTCATCCTGTTATAAGGTAATTGGCGAGTAAGCAATGGTGGAAGTTTTTACTATTGCAGACTGGCAGTGAATCTAGTGTGGACCGACTGATGAAGCAGATCTCGTCATTTATGTCAGAAATCTCGGACGAGTTTAAGATTGTCGTAGTGGATGCCATCAAGTACGTTATCTATAGCTCAAGCTAACAGATTTTGGTTCACGGTCATCTACAGCCCAAATCTGAGGTATAACTGCAGTGAATACCCGAGATTGCCTTTTGACTGCTATTGCTTGATTTTAATAGGGCGCTCTGCCAAAAGTATCCTCGCAAACACGGCGTCATGATGCAGTTCCTGTCCTCAATGCTGCGGGAAGAAGGCGGATTCGATTACAAGAAAGCCATCGTGAACACAATCATCACGATCGTGGAGGAGAATAACGAGACAAAGGAGGCTGGCTTGAGCCACCTGTGCGAGTTTATCGAGGACTGCGAGCACACTGTGAGTATGAGGCGCGACTTTCATTCTTCCTCTTGGGTATCCTGATCAGTGGTATACAGAAAATGGCCTACTGAGCTATGTTTTAATGGGGTAAAGCTTTCTTCTAATGGCCAAGTTTGTTGTTTGGATCTTATTTTCGCACAGAGGAAGCAAAGTTCAAATGATTCGCACAACAAAAATTTACCGCATGTGCATGGTAAGGTTGCTCAGTGACATGAAGGGCTATATCACTGGGTTGTCGTACGAGTTTCAGTGAGCACGGCAGTAACTGATCTGACCATTACGGTCTCTGTACAAAGTTTCCCTCTCACAACCTAAAATCGCCTGGGATTTATCTCTTTATTGCGTTGTAGGTGTTGGCCACGCGTATCCTGCACCTGTTGGGCCGTGAGGGACCGCGCACTCAGCAGCCGAGCAAGTACATCCGCTACATCTACAACCGGGTTATTCTGGAGACGGCACCGGTGCGAGCGGCTGCAGTCACTGCACTAGCTAAGTTCGGCGCGCACTGCGACCAACTGGTGGATAGCATCATTGTCCTGCTGCAGAGGTATGTACAAAGTTAAACTTTGACTTGCTTGCCAATGGATAATGTGGTGAGAGTGAAAAGTTTTTGTAAGCATGTTTTGCGCGTTAGCCGAACCACTGTGTTTCTGTGGGATCCCATTATATGCATGAGCCTGGGAGCTGTTACGACTTATGCGTGTGTTTGAAGGTGCTGTATGGATACTGATGATGAGGTGAGAGACCGCGCTACTCTCTACATGACCATCCTGCAGCAGAGGCAGGCCTCACTCAACTCCCAGTACATTCTCAATGGTGAGTGGTGGATAGCTAGCTACATGCAATGCATGTCACATTCGTACGCGTAAGGTGACAACTAGTACTCGTACCAATTGAGTGTCCCGGTGAATCTATTGTCTTTGAGGTTCTCGAGAATAAGACCACGTTAAAGTGATATGAATTTCTATAAATCGAGGTTTAGGTTTATTACTGCAATACAGATTTAACTAAAATTACTCCATCATTTACAGGCCTGCAGGTGTCCGTGGTGGGCCTGGAGCGTGCCCTCCACCAGTACACACTGGAGACATCCCCTGAAAAGCCGTTTGATATGAAGACAGTACCGATTGACACACAGCCACTGGCAGAACAGAGACCATCCACGGCTGCTGCTTCCATCTCCAGCGGAGCGAGTGGGGAACCCAAAAAGGTATGTGGCCTCTCCTTCTGGAGCAGTATGCCACATTATTCTCACTACTACTCCATTGCCTGCCAAGCCCGCCTTCTCATAACATTACCTGTCTGTAGTTATAATACCTTGTGATATAGTGATTACCACGAAATCATTTTGTATTCTTTAGATCTGGCACTTTTTTGAGCAAAAAGTTAGATTGCTAATGTGCTACATCTGTTGTAGGTGGCAACCACACAGGATGTGTACGCTGAGCAGCTGGCCGCCGTGCCGCAGATTGCTGCCCTTGGCACCGTGTTCAAGTCGTCCATGCCGGTGGAACTCACGGAAAGCGAGACAGAGTACTACGTACGCTGCATCAAGCACGTCTTTGCCGAGCATCTCGTTTTCCAGTTTGACTGCACAAACACGCTCAACGATCAAATTTTAGAGGACGCCGTCGTGCAGATGGAGAATGGTGAAGGCTTTGAAGTGGTGCAGACGGTGGCGGCATCGAAACTCGCTTACAACCAGCCGGCCACCACATACACTATAGTGGCACTACCCGATGAACCTACACAAGGTACAATAACGCACCAGGCCTGAGGGATTGGTGGTCAGAGTCTGTGACTATAAGTTAACCTATAATGATGAGGGTGTGTGAGGTAGTCGGCAGACCTTATATTGTGGCAGATTTTATGCCAGCAGATCCATGGCAACAGTCACATGCGCCATGGTGAACAAAGTATCATTAGACAGGGTAATTTGGGTGTCGATTCATTTTTTGCTATTGATAGTAACGACAAGATCATTCAGCTGTGTGTCGTCTGTTGTAGCTACTGGCTCGTTCAGTTGTCTGCTGAAATACACGGTGAAGGACTGTGACCCTAGTACCGGGGAGGCAGATGAAGACGGCTATGAGGATGAGTACGCTCTGGAAGACATGGAAGTGACTGTTGCCGATTACATGCAGCGCGTTGCCCTCGCTAACTTTGCCTCCGCCTGGGAAGAGCTCGGGCCAGAGAACGAATTGGAAGACACATTTGTGCTAGGACACATGACTTCTTTGGAAGGTAAGCTGATCTACGACTGCTAAAATAAGTATCAGTAGCAGAGTGAAAACTAAGCTTGTACTAACTGACTGGTGGAATTAGATCAGTGGTGTCCAACCTCTGACTCCGAAGCGGCATATTGAGGGCTCTCATTGTTAGCAGCTTGCTCAACCACTCAGTTATGATCCCCAAATTAGTGTTGGAGCCGCCTTATCACTTTTCTGTCCACATTTGTTCTGAGTTTCCTGGCTAGCAGTTCTTCATTTAGACAAGTTGTAGTTCTTCGGTGGTTACCCACACATGTAAAGCGGGACTAAATGTTTTGTAGAAGCTGTAAAGACAGTTTCGACCTTCCTTGGCATGGCTGCCTGCGAACGCACGGATAAAGTTAACACTGACAAGTCGGCCCACCAGCTGCTTCTGGCAGGCGTCTTCCGAGGAGGGCATAAAACGCTTGTCAGGGCGAAGCTGGCATTGGCTGATGGAGTCACCATGCAGCTTACTGTGAGAAGTACTGACAGCATCACCTCGGAGATTGTTGTCGCCGCAATTGGTTAGATTTTATTGGCTAGACTATTTTAGATGGTTACCAGGCGTATGTAAGCGAGCTGATCAATATTTAAATGGATCATGTATTTAAAACAAAATAAAAGTTGTTATTGAGATCTTACTTCTAACATTGGAAGACATTGAAGGGGCATTCAGTACATTTGATGCAGTTTGTCATAGCCGTTTTAGCATTTGAATGGTGGATTATTTTATTTCTTTCACTCACTGCTAGGTCGGTCAACAGAGCCGTCACTAGGAAAATACAAACCAAAAGTACAGTCGGCGGTTTTTTTACAAAAATACTATAAATTACCATGTAAAACACTATACAAACGCGAGTATTGCTATCTACATTTTCAATAAGTCCTCCGGAGATGGGCGAGTTCTGCTTTCAGTGCCACATTCTCTTCGAGTAGCTGGGGGTTTAATGAGTTTTCTCTTGCCTGATTCTCCACATGTAACTGGAACAGGATAAACAGGCAATGAGGCAACGAGGCAAACAGTCGGCTGAGTTCGATCAAATGATTATTGGATGTAAGAACAAAATCACCTCAGTGGACCTTATATGAGCGGTTTGGGGGTTCGATTACCAAAAAGCATCCCACTCGCTGAGAAGCTTACCCAACTCGCTCAATACTCATAAGTCACCTATACCAATTCTGGGGAAATCAACAAAACTAGATCCACAACCTCAAAGCACAGTTGTGAATCTTGCCGCTTATTGCATTCCGCCTGCCTCATAGTCTGCATACTTAGTATGGTGCACTTTTTTCCCCTATCCTGAAGACAAGCCTACCGAATGACGCCATTGTTCATTATATGATGGCGCAATATACTGACCTCTAGCCTAAAGATCTGCTCGACAAGATCATAATGAGTGCTCATATGAAGTCGTGTCATCTCATTACTTTCCTCCTTAATGAGATCTCTCAGCTCCTCCTTCAGGCTCTGCACCTCCTCTCTCAGAACGCGATGAGAACTTTCTATCATCTCTCTCATCTCACCCTAAAACAAAACATACAAAACCTTTTATCAGGCAGTAGACATGCCCGTATAAAATGTTGGGAATGGCAAAAAATTTGGGCAGAGATTATCTTGAAGCCCAGGGGTAATTCCGGACTTATTTCCCAACAAAAAGACATGTGTGTAAACAATAAATAATCAAACTATGAGTCAACGGCCATTACTTGTTGAGCGACCCATGTTTATCCTCCTTTCATATAAGAGTTCGTATAATGGTGACGTGTATGGCAACCGTTTGTCTTGGGATCCAATGGTGCACGACCTAGTGAAATAGCGAGCGCTGAGTGGACACAGTAGGGGTTGACTATGTCCAGGGTCAACTCCGCTCTACTATAGTATGGGTGTCCACAGACTGATTCAAAGGACGCGTTACAAGAATGAATGGAAAATAATCCTTGGAAATGATGAGGTGTTGAAGGGGGTGTGCAGAATTATATCATTGAATTCCTGTTCCTACTACAAAACCGCATCTTCAATTTTTTCTTGAAGTGCATTCCCAGTGACTTCACTTATGGCTCTCACACATCACAGATGTCCCTATTAATCCTCATATACCTATGAGATCAGCTAATAAATGCTTGACACAGTTCAGTTCTCATGATTATGAATAATGTTCTACACTTTACTTCGTTTTTTAGTCTGTGTTATGCCCGTTAACAATGGTTTAGATCTGGTATTCAAATAACTCTAGACAATTGAACCCCTGAACATACCATTAGCTCCGCTTTGAGTTGTTTCTTCAGATCTGCTAGCTGGCCACGGTCTGGTTCATCACTGAACCCATTTACTGAAACACACCGTGGTAAACATATATGGTATACATATCACACGTCTACCCATGGAAAACTGAGGTGAACAGGATATCTGAGTAAAAGCTGTTGTACTAATCCCAATTTTGATTGTTCTACTGAGGCATTGGGCTATCTTCTCCTAAGATTGGAGCTTGTTGTGGAGCAGTAGGAACTAGGAATTAAGTGAGAAGCTCATACACACAGCGAGAACGGTATGACCCAGGATCTTTCCATTTTGACCCAAGAGCTCTACCCGCTCAGCTATCCAGCTCTCCCCGAAGATTTAGTTCATGAATGGTATTATTACTCTCATCAATTTCAATGGTACGCTTACCCTTTTGTTCATGGTGAGTAGGAGTTGATGAGGGCTCAGTGGGTGTGGTAGTCTGGTCCTTGAACTGAATGCGATTAGTAAGTCTGTCAGTAAACCTTGCTCTGGCTGGCACTCTTTCCGGAGGTAAATCGGGAGTCAGCTGAAAATACCCAATAAGCAATTTACTGAATGACATCCCAACTCTTGTTACACATAATTGACAGTACCCCAAGAGAACCAAGTACCCTGCGCAAAAGGAAGAGTTACCGTACCTCTTTTCGGGTCGATTTAACACTTAATTTACTTCCTGCCACTGTTGGCTGTCACCGAAATGAGAGGGGTCGGTTTAATACCGGTGTCCCAGATTTAAGCTGTTCCGAGGTAATTCAAAAAAGTTAATGATTGTAAAATTGATCAGAGAGGCACAGTAGGACACTTTGAATTAGGGACACCCGTATTAAACCGACCCCTCTCATTTCAGTGAGTTAGTCAACAGGGACAAGAAGTAATATAGGAAATGATGTATAGAGTTGCCCACTCACAGTGACCCATCGGTTGGGATATGCTGAAAAAATGATAGAACCAAAGTGACAAGGTGAGTCAATACCTTTTTATTGGAGGGCTCATTCGCAGGTCTGTTGGCTGATATGAGCTGCGGTGTGGTGTTACTGGTCGATGAAAGCTTCGGTGTCTCAATAGTGGACACAACATCGGGCGACAAGACAGCGTTTTGAACACCACGAGGTGTATGGTTAGCCGATAAACTGCATGACCCAGCACTAGCCACGTCTACAAGGTTGAACAAAATGATCAACAACTTAATGCAAAGCGCCCGTTAGCGGTTAAGTCGCCGGCTAGAAAATTTAGCCAATCCCGTGAGACCGATTTGGAGGTCAAACCGGAAAGTTTAACCAGTATGTTTGAAGCTACACTGAATGCGTTCTCATAAAGTATACTTCAGTACACCCCCAGTGAAAGTCAAAAAGTATAGAACCAAATTACGTGAACTAGTTCAGTATATAAACGAAGGTAGAGATGAATTCAGAGCAGGCTTGCGAGAGTGAGAACCTGATCCCGGTCATGGTGGGCTTCCGAAACAAGAACAAGCCTCACTCTGAATGAGGTGGAATGTTGATATTTACTCGTTTGTGGTGCTCCATCATAACAGTAAAGACATCGTACAAGAAAAAGAAGAGTTAACAGCGAATGCACACTTACCGGGTGAAAACACTGGGTTTGAGATGTTCACTTCTCTGGGACTGCCATTTGCATAGGACTTGGTTTCTACAAAACATGAGTTTTTCTGTGATTGGAAATTTAAATTATCGCCCGTAAAGGTATGGTAGCATTACAAACTCCAAAGTCTTCCAGTCCCCGGGATAAGATTACATAATCCACGCGACATGTCAATGTATTTCAGGAAATTCAGAATTAACCCTTTCTAACTAAAATAGGAACAGCATAGCCATACCTACACCGAAGGGAAACCTATATACAAAACAGTAAGATACTTCCTTCCAACTCAATTTTCAAACTAGGCATACAAGTAACATCTCAAACACGCTTGACCCAGCATCTAATTAAAAAAAAA
>Ga0224501_10002331_pt1 | contig 14889 bp, 8 predicted proteins | sample SF_Oct11_sed_USG_4_FD_169105 | JGI IMG/M metagenome (GOLD analysis project Ga0224501, IMG submission 169105) | Sediment microbial communities from San Francisco Bay, California, United States - SF_Oct11_sed_USGS_8_1 | ecosystem: Environmental > Aquatic > Marine > Sediment | place: USA...
TAACAGAAACCAATGTGCCCTCATCATAAGTGTGAACGCCAATAACAGGATCAGTAGTACCAGAACCATCAACACTGATAGTCAAATCATACTGAGTTGGAGGTGGTAAATTGCTGAAGAGGCCGTCTGTCACCATATGAGGTATAGGGTCTTTTTGGCTGCCAGTGATGGTGTCGAGCTCCGTGTATTCGAAGTGTATGGGGGTTGCTCCTTCGGCTTCGACTAGGAAAGTGATTGCACATAAGGTTCCATTGCCGACCGCTCCTTGCGGTGGGTATGGAAATTTCGTTATTGTGGCAAGAGCCTTTACGGTGCCCGCGGTGTTGTTAATTTTCTTTGAAAAAAAGGTGGAGTAGCCAGTGTCCTTGAGGAAGAGTCCCTCAACGACACCGACGACATCTAGAATAACGGCGTCAAAACTCATCTCAAACTCCCAACCATACAGACTTTTTTCTGCCGTGATATTAACAACATTTATATCAACAGCAAAGGTTTCGGTGGGCGCTACAGTGATTGTGGGTGGGTTCACATAAATCACGGGAAGGACCTCTCCTGAAGCCGTGCCTACATTAAAGGTTCCCATGGTTGTAAATGCGAGAAGCAGGATGACAAGCATTGTCCACGATAAAATTTCTCTCCTTTCTCTCACTTAACCCAACCCCTGAAATAAGTTCAATAATTTGTAGGTCAACCGTATTTATGAACTTTCCGCTTTTACATTCTATTGGTGAAACTTTGACGATTTTCATTTGCTCAACAGGTTTTTCTCATGTTTTGTTGCCCGTTGATGTGAAAAAATCGTAAAAATGGGATATTTTGGTTGTTATGTTGGTTTTTGGTTTCCTGATTCTTAGGAAGTAGAAGGCTATTGCTGCTATTGTAATTGCTGCCACTCCAGCGGCTGCCACGTACGGAAGGACGCCTAGAGCTGAGTTCTCTTGTGCTATGATAATGATGGTGTAGTCGATGAACTCGTTGTTTTTAGTATCGATCTCGCCTGTTATGATGCTAGCTACTGCCTTTATCGTATAGGTGTCTGGATCTACGTCGGTTGTTTCCCAGTTGATTGTTAATATTTCAGAGGCGCCCGAAGTCAGGTTGACAACGGATCTTGTTCCTATGATCACGTTGTCATAGTAGACTGTAATATTGAAGGCTTCAGTTTCAGTGCCTAGGTTCACAACAGTTACGTTGATGGACACGCGTTCTCCCATTGCCACTTTGTTTGAGGAAAGCGTAACGTTGACAACAGCCACGTCATGTTTTGCTGAGACTGTCACGGTATCTGTGGCGATGTCGGTTAGGCTTTGGTTGTCGATGACGGTTAGGGTCACGAAGTAGGTGCCAGCCGACGCATACACATGAGTAGTAATTGGATCAGCTTCTGCGACGATAGGTGTTCCGTCGTCGAAATCCCACTTGTAGCTGGTGACGTTTCCATCTGGGTCTCTGCTGGCCGAGGCGTCGAAGGATAGTGGATCACCTGCGTATTCGCTGGTCGCTAAGAAAGTGAAGAGTGCTATTGGGGGAGTAGCCACGGTGGTGCCATTTATCTTAACTGTGTGAGTGTTGTGACTATAGGTGAAGTAAAGGAAGGAGTGTGTATTATTGGTAGTCTCCTCCGGGGTTAGAAGTAAACCGTCTACTTGGACGATGTATGGATCGCCGAGCAGATTGATTGGAATCGTTACGTTGCAGAAACCAACTGTATCAGATGATCCGACAACGTTGAATCGTATCTCCTTGTTTATTGGGATCAACTGAAAATTGGAGACGGTTGAGTTGCTCTCAATAATGACTTTAAAGCTGACTCCTCCTATGTCAAGGGTTATGTCGTGGATTTCTACAACTTCTATGGTTATCACTTCGCTTTCGGCAGACTCAGTGTTCGCGTCGCCTAGCCAGCTTGCTTTAAGTTCATAGGTTCCCACAGTTGTCGGCGTCCAAACGTGCGAGTATTGACTACTCCAGTCTGTTGTCACGGTTATGGGGGCGCTCCAACTTCCTCCAGCAGGTCTGTATTGGATGGTCACGGTCACTCCTCTGCGCTCCGGAGTGATGAATCCGCTGATGGTGGTGTTCTTTCCCAGCGTGATGGGTGTTGGAGATGCTGTGATGGATATTATGCTGCTCACTTTTGCAATGGGGGGTTGCGTCGTATGGTCTATCAAAATGAGATCATCAGCTACAATCGAATAGAGTTCTGTGTATTCGAAGTGTAGGGGGGTTGCTCCTTCGGCTTCGACTAGGAAAGTGATTGTGCATAGGGTTTCATTGCCGACCGCTCCAGTTGGCGGAAATGGAAGTTCATTGATTATGCCGAGTACCTTTACGGTGCCCGTAGTGTTGTTTATTTTCTTTGAAAAAAAGGTGGAGTAGCCAGTGTCACGGAGGAAGGGTCCCTCGGTCACGTTGACGGCATCTAGAGCAGTAGTGTTAAAACTCATCTCAAACTCCCAACTGTACAGGCTTTCCTCACTGGTGATACCAGTAACATTTATATCAACAGCAAAGGTTTCGCCGACCAATCCCGTTACTGTTGGAGGTTCCAGAGAAACTATGGGAAGGCCTCCTGAGGCAGCAGTTCTTCTGCCTATGCCTGTTATGGTTGTGGAGGTGAGAAGGAGAACGATAAGTATCGTCCATAATGTTTTTTCGCGCGCACGCGTCACTCAATCACATCGGTTTTGGTTTCCTAAACTTTAGAAGGTAAATGGCTGTTGCCGCCATGGTTATTATCGCTACTGCAGCCAAGACGTATAGGAAAACGTTTGGTTGGGCCGGATTGACTGTGATGGTCAGCGTTTCGCTTTCGCCGGGCAGGGTGTCGTTGTCGCCTTCCCAGCTGGTCTTAACCTCGTAGGTTCCTACCGTTTCCAGCTTCCAATTGTAGGAGTAGGTGCTGTTCTCGTTTGTTGTCACGGTTTCGAGGGTGTTCCACGTTTCATTCCCGATGAGCCGATAATGGATCGTAACGTTGACGTTTGGGCGGACAGGGGTGATGGTTCCGTTGATGGTGGTGCTGGAGCCAACCGTGGTGCTTGCTGGGTTGGCGGAGATAGAGATGAGGCTAGCACCAACAGTAACGTTGCCGTAGGTGTAGGTGTTGTCTTCTAGGTCGGACTCGATGATGTCTGCAGCTACTGTAATAGGCGACACCTCCGCTGAGAGAGTGTAAGTTCCAGGAGAAATGTCAGCCTTAGTTGCATCCCATGTTTTCCATTTTGTTTTCTCAGTGCCGCTTTCTAGTTCCCCGATTGAGAAATCCGTAATTTGCATATCTGAGTGGGTGGCATTGGTAAAGTAGATGAGGACCCTAGGGGCGACGGAGGGGGCAACTGTCCCTTCGTTTTTGACGGTGACACTAACATTTAGCAGGTCACCAGCCAACACCGTGGTTGGGGAGACTATGACGTTCGTGATGGCTAAGTTGGCGACATTAACGTCAATCGTGGTAGTCGCCTTGTTGTTGGTTGAGTTTTCGTCTCCAACCAGGATTGCCATAGCCGTTATGTTGTACTCGCCCGCGGAAATGCTCGTTGTGTTCAGGGCGATTGGATCTAGGGTTTTCTCACGGAGGGGAGCTAAATCGGCGACTTCTCGTATTTCAATGGGGGTGTCGTCTAGGTAGGCAGTAACGTTGAAGGTTTCAGTTTCGGTTCCCTCGTTTCTGACAACAATACCGACTTTAATCGTTGTATAACCAGCGTACACCTTGATTACTGGTTTCCCTGGATAATTGTAGGAGACGCTGACTACAGCCACATCATGTTTTATTGAAACCTCCAAGGTGTCTGTGAAGGAATGGGTTAACATTTCGCTGTCTATGACTGTTAGGTTGACCGTGTAGGTTCCTTCCTGCTCGTAGGCGTGATATGCAATGGCAGTCAAGTTTACGTTCCTCAAATAAGTTTCAGTGGTGCCATCTCCGAAGTCCCACGCGTAGCTGTCGATGGTGCCTCCATCCGGAGTTGATCCTGAGGCGTCGAAAGTCACCGTTCGGTTCCTGAGCGGTTCCTTAGGAGAATAGGTGAAGTAGGCCACAGGATAGTTCAAAACTGTTACTGGTTTCCACACGATGTTGCAGAGTCCATCATTATCGGTTACTTTGAGCGTAACTTTATAGGTTCCTGCTTCGGTGTAAGCATGGGTGACCACCTCACCACTTCCGATGCTTTTATCGTCAAACGTCCAATCCCAACTGACGATTTCTCCGTTAGGATCGGTGCTTGTCGAGGTGAAAGTGATATTTTCGCCTACCTTTGGTTTAGTCGGTGAATAAATGAGTTTAGCTTCAGGTTGCCCAGTTGCATTAACCGTCACTTCGCCGTCGATTAACGTGTTGTCTGCAGTGTCGTTTTCACCAAGGACCACACTTGCTTCTGCAGATATTGTGTAGGTGCCTGTACAAATGCCTGTTGTGGGCCATGTAAATCGTAGGAGTGTGCTCATGTTACCATCCAGACTTGTGACGTTAGTTCCAATCACGTCATGCAGGGCACCGATGTTCCAGTAGGTGGTGACATCAAAGGTTTCGGGGAAGTCACCTTCATTAGCGGCTGTCACGTTGATTGACACGGTTTCTCCTATTTTCACCATTTCTGGAGATGCCGTGAGGTTGGTAATGGCTATGTCGTGAACGTTGCTGAAGAAGCCGTCCTCCGCCGTATGTTCTATTGTTGGGGGTGTAAACTCATCGTCAAGTAATGTGTAGTAGAAGTGTAGGGTGGTTCTCCCTTCGTCTTTGACTTGGAAGGTGATTGTGCATAGCACTCCGCTGCCGGTCGCTCCATCTGGTGGCCATGTCCAGAGCATGTTGGTAGTTTTTATTGTGCCTGCATTGTTGTCTATGTTCGGAGGTAACATGCTCCATGAGGTGGAATCAACATCCGACAGGAAGGGCCCCTCAGTGACACTTGTCACGTTTAGAACTGATTTGTTGAAGCTCATATGGAACTCCCAAAAATACAAATTAGAAACATCAGTTATGGTTATGTTGACAGTGAAGGTTGCGCCAACCTCTGCCGTGATTGTTGGAGGTTCCACGGAAATCACAGCTGGTCCAGGAGAGGCTGTGCCCACATAAACCACTACTATTGTGCTGACTATAAGAAAAACGATCAGGAATATCCGTAATATGTTTCCTCTCAAATCAACTACACCCATCTTCTCCTCCCCTTCGAACACTCAACTATTAGACCAATAGTAAAAGACCTTTATCAACTTTTATTTTATCATTCGAAATATGGCTGTTTTCCCATTATTTCGTACGCCCAACCTTAAGCAACTTCGGTTCTAAGCGGTTTCTTCGCACCTAAAAGTAGTTACACTAATAAAAGATTCTTTAATCACAACCCAACAAAAAAGTAGTGGAGAGTTGGGAAACGAGCGCTCTTTGGGTTCTTGTCTACGCTCTCTTTCTCCTAAAGTAGAACACTGCAACGGTGAAGACTGCGACTACAACTACAATGCCAGCAATGTACTGCAACGGAATTGGAGGACCACCATTGTTGAATAAAGCATTCTCCGCAGTGTGCGCAAACCAAGTAGTAGTCTGTTTGCCCCCAGTCCCAGTTATGACCGTCCAGAGCTCCGTATTTTTTTCCTCCCCAAATTCCAAATCTGTTGGGCCTTGGCCCACAGCTTTGAAAATGATGGTGGCTAAGGTTCCGCTACCGCTTGCTCCAGTTGGTGGAAATGGAAGTTCACTGATTAAACCGTAAACCTTTACGGTGCCCGCAGTATTGTTTATTTTACTTAAAAAATTAGTGGAGTAGCCAGTGTCCTTGAGGAAGGGTCCCTCGGTCACGTTGACGGCGTTTATGATCTGGGGATTGAATGTTATTTTTCGGCACTCCCAACCATATAGACTTTCTTCTTCAGTGATGCCGGTTACGGTTATGTTGACGGTGAAGGTTTCGCCGACCTCTGCCGTATTGCTATGGGGTTCCAGCCGAATCACAGTTTGTTCAGAAGCCATGCCTATGTTGGCCATCGCTATGCTAAGTATAAAAACTGTGGTTAGAAATAGCCAACACAAATTCTTCCTCATGTTGTTTCACCCTATTTCAGTCATCCCTTCCAAACATAATGTGACTAAAGATGTTTAAGAAGGTATCGTTTTCCCTCCTTCTTAGGGCCAAATTGTATGGTTATGTCTCTCCATAGTGAATGCCTACTATCATGAGGTCCGCTACACCTACTTTGCCGTCTTTGTTCAAGTCGCAGATGGGCCCCCAGACAGGGTTCCACGTGGGGTATTCAGACAAAATGTTGCCTGGCAAAGTTATCACCGCGAAGTCGATGCCGTCAACCATCCCGTTGGGAATAGGTTTTATTTCGCCATCATACATTCCACTTATGTCACCTAGGAGTCTGACTTCAACTGGTTCGTTAGCCTCCTTGTAGTTGTCGGCGAGATTGGTTTCGTTAGTAACGGTAGCTACAGTCGCGTTTATAATGTATAAGCCGCGGGGAACACCTGTTGTATTCCAATCGAACGGGGGGTACATTATGTTGGTTTGTCCTGGGGACAAGAAAATTGTTGTTGATCCTACTAAAGTTGAATTGGCGTAGCATTGCACTTCGAAGGTTTCGCCGTATGTTCCTTGATTTTGAGTTGCGACTTCAATGGAAACGTTTTCGCCTCGAACCACTATGGTTGGGTTGGTTCTGACTCTGATTACGGCTATGTCATGGTATGGGGAGACTATAGTTGTTTTATAGTAAATGTCGAAATTTGCGGGTCTGGTCGATGTCCATACTACCCAGATGGTTCCGTCTGCGGCCTGTGTAATTGATGGCCGAAAATCGTCTGATTGATCTGTGGTTAGTTTCGTGTCAGGGGTCCAGTGAGTGTCATAAACCTTGTAGTATATGTTGGTGTCATGTGCGTTTCTATCTGAATCCCAGACAAACCAGATAGCTCCGTCACTAGCCTGCGTAATTGAAGGGTGCAAATCATCGCCCGGGTCCCATGTTAGTTGAAAGTCATTGGACCATGAAGTACCGTTAAAAAGCTTGTAGTATATTTCCACGTCCGTTTCAGTAAGCTTTGTGAAGGCAACCCAAACCATGCCTCCCTTAGCTTGCATGATTGAGGGGTACCGATCGTCCGCATTCTGGTCTGTGGTCACTGGCATCTCGTTGGACCACGAAGAACCATTAAATACCTTATAGTAGATGTCCACGTCATGCTCGTTTCTATCTGACTCCCAGACAACCCAGATGTTGCCGTCACTGTCTTCCATAATTGCGGGATGACAGTCCCAGTATGTATAGTTGGTCAACTGGACGGCATCGGACCAGGAGCCGTCATAAACCTTATAGAAGAGTTCAAGGTTATCCGTTCCCGTTCTATCCGAAACCCAGACAACCCAAATTTTGCCGTCACTGGCTCCTATAATTGCGGGATGACCGTCGTAACTTGAGTTTGTGGTTAACTGGGTTGCATCGGACCAGGAAGAACCGCCATAAACCTTGTAGAAAATTTCCATGTTACCCGTCCTGTACGAACTCCAGACGACCCAGATGTTGCCGTCGATTGCCTGGGTAATTGAGGGGGATGAGTCAGAGTCGTCATCTAGGGTCAGCCTAATGTCTGCTGACCATTCAACCGCCTGGCTTGGCGGCGCAAATACGCCTACTGTGACTAAGAGCAGCGTTAATATTATAGCGATTAGGGTGATTTTACGGCTCATTTTGAGTCCACTCTTTTAACGGATACGAAAATAAAAAAAAGGGATGTTTTGGGTTTTACTCGACGAGGGTGATGAGGCATTTTCCGCTGTTGTCAAGGGTGTCCTCTTCGAAAGTCAGTATTGTCAGATCTGCCTTTATTAGGTAAGACCCCGTGTCCAGTGCGCCCGTATTCAGGGTGAACGTTTCGGTTCTCTTTTCCTGTTGTTTTAGTGTTACCGTTCTCTTTTCAACTAGCCCACTCATCGTGAGCCCCTTGTATGTTACGGTGATGTTGAAGGTTTCGTCATAGTTTCCGCCCTCATTGTCAATAGTTACATAGATTTCTAAGAGGTCTCCTTTCTGAATGTCCCCGTTCGTGGCATTCGTGGTCACATCAAGTACGGCAATGTCATGTCTCGCCCCAAGTACTTTGAAGCCGAAATCTATCGCGGCGAATCCCTTCTCGAAGTCGCCGGAGTCGACCGGTTTGCAGTAGCATGTGGCAAAGACTTCGTATTTGTGGTTGACTGAGAGGCGCGCGTTGGACCAATATGACGCGTGGGGGCGAATGACTCCCCAGCTTGTATCACGTAGGTCCATGATCGCATCTAGTTGGAGTGTTTCTCCAGGCTCTATGATTTCGGGGTCAGTGGTGATTTCCCCGAGCTTTCCGCCGCTTTCACGATCGAATATAGCGAACTCGACGTAGACCCAAAAGCGTTCTTCGGTTGGGTTTCCTACCAGCCCAGACAACATTAGTTCTCTTCCTTTGGCGACTTCGTTCCATTCATAGAGTTCAGGCCAAGCGTCGAGTATGTCGGGGAATTCTCCGCCTTCCATCCATTCCACGACGTTTATGGCGCGAGATCTGGTGTCGGTTTCGACGTCGTTGTCGGTGACGGTTAGGCTGACCGTGTAGGTTCCAACCTCATCGAAGACGTGGTCAACAACCATGCCACTGTCAGTGGTACCGTCGCCGAAGTCCCAATCATAGCTGACAATCCAACCGTCGTCAGTGCTGGCAGAACCATCGAAGGTTATTGGTTGCCCCACTACGGGCCTTACCATACCAGGATGCGTAACAATAAAGTCGGCAGTCGGTAGTTCGGGTTCCTGTCTGTTGTCGAAGAGGCCTTCTGTCACCATATGAGGTATAGGATCTTTTTGGCCGCCAGTGATGGTGTCGAGCTCCGTGTTCGATAAATCTAGGATGCACACTCCTTCGCCTACGACTTGGAATTCAATGGTGGCTAGGACTCCACTACCACTTGCTCCTTCCGGTGGGAAATCCTGTGGTGGGTTTGGGTCAGGCAGTATCATGGCAAGTGCACTCACGTAGCCGAAAGCATTGTTTATTCGTTTTCTAAAGTACGTGCCCCACCAATCGTCACCTACCTCCGCGAGGAGGGGTCCTTCGGTAACGCTGTTGACCTTTAGAACGTTGGGGTTAAAGCTTAGGGTGAACTCCCAGGCGTAGAGGTCGTTTACGTTGAAAATCGTTATGTTCACTTCGAAAGTGTCGGGCCACCATATGTCTTTGACCGACGGTGGATTTACATCCATTTTAGCCGCTGCAGCAAAGATGACTGTAACTGCGAAGATGGCGCTAGTCAACATCAATATGATGAGGGATGTCGATAACAGGTTTTTTCTTCTCACTTTATTCACCACTCACTATGGTGGGGGAAATCCTGGGGACCAGTCGTAATATGATGGCGGCCATGACTCTCCATAGTTGACTCCGATTTCCATGAGGTCTCCAACGCCGATGTGACCGTCTTTGTTCACGTCGCAGTACTTGCCCCATTCGCCCGGTGGGTCAGGCCACGTACCATCAGGGTTTTCGTCTGTCAAGATGTTGTCTGGCAAAGATACCCATGCGAAGTCCAGGCCAGTAACCTCTTTATCACGGTCACCTGCCACTGGATAAGGCCACTGTGACGCGTCAAGGACGTCGGGCCAAATGTATTTCCTGAAGTAGAGGGGGTTAGGCTCCATGTATACGTATTCCAGGGGAACGCGGTCAACCCTGCCCACAACGTTATCTTTGTAGAACCTGAATGGTCCGGTGCCGATAACTGCGTCGTGTTCTTCGGGGTCATAGGATGGAGATCCGCTTACTCCTGGACCGTACTCATACACTTTATGGACCGGACAATAGCGCTGAACTTCGTCTGACCATATGTGCTTCGGAATTATGTAGACTCTGCCAGCCCAGACCGGTGCCAGCCAACTTTTGACTTTAAAGCGAACTTCAATAGTTTCTACTCCAGGCTCAGGGGTGTCCGGATAAATCACGGAATCTACGTAGTCTTTCATGGCCCAATAGTAGGTCGGCGACTTGGTCTCTCTACCGAACCAAAAGGTGAATTTAACATCCTCAGCTGTCATAGGTTCGCCGTCTTGCCAGAGAACACCTGGAATGAGGGTGAAGTTAACCGCGCTGCAGATCTTTCCACCCATGTTCCATGTTCCAGGTGTAAATTTGCTGCACAACCATGGTTCAAACTGGGACGAGTCCCATGGATTGAACTTCAGTAGGTCTTCGTAGACCTGGTTGAGGACTATGCCCTCATACCAGTACATGGAATCCATGACATCGAGCACATCGGGGTTAAGATTCAGTCCTATCCTTAGCGAGCCGCCCTTTTCAAAGCCTTGTGGATGTGCGTTGAGCTGGCTCCACCCCCCTGAGTAGGTGTGGAAGCCGTCACCCGGGAAGCAACACATACCTTCCCAAGGCTTGCCTGCATATTTTGTTTCTCCAGGGAAACTTCCGTAGTTTGTTCTGCGCGCGTTATAGCCAACATAGGAATAGACTGGTACAACGACAGCATCGTCATGTATGATACGCTGCATCTCATCGCACCAGTACCCAACACTTGGCAAGTCGCCCGCCATAAAGTGTTCAGCCGCTACGTCGAACTCCTTGTTGTGGTAGCGATGTTCGTTGTCTCCCCAAGCGATGGGATATATGTCCTTTCTTGACATGAACCATTCGGCATAGAAATCTGGCAGTGGATCCCAGGGCCAATACTCTAGGTATATGTCGTAGTCATATTGCGCCCATACCTTCTGGGCGACCGTGCCGTAGCTCGCTATGTAAAGCTTGTGTGGAACCCCTAGCAAATCCATGTCGAAGCTTATCAGCTGAGCTAAATGTACCCTGTGGTCGTCGTCTATCCTTGTATAAAACTGCAAAGTAGGTAACTCTTCTATGACAGATCCATCGTGGGTAGGGGAGTATTCCATGATACCTCCATCATTTCCATCCCAGTCTTTGAAGCCTCCTGCCTCAAAGGCTGCTTTAGCCGCCACTAAATCGTAGTCATAACTCGGCGCATCGGGATTCTCCCAACTCCTCATCGTTGGCCAAAATAGAGATGGACCAATCGCTTCTCCAGCCCCTTCCATGTAGGCGATCTGGGTTGCTTTGTCCACCATGTGAGCTAGGCCCCTTCTGAACTGTCTAGCATCCAAGCACCTTTGACAAGCATAGTCAATAAAGACCATATCTTCGTTGGGAGGCAGCAGATCAGGATCATGACCGTCCCAGTAGCCACTTGGAAAATCCCAAGGACCTGCAGGTGCCTGATCACCGTGCCCTAAGGGCCACCGCATGGTGTTAAGGGCAAGATAAATGGGCGCAAATTCTCCGTAGTCTCCCATTGTAATCTCAGGATCTGCATCCCAATCGTCCCATTTCTCCGCTGGTGCGGCCCAGTCCATAATGTCGATAAGTCCGGCCTCAAAGTCCCCAACCTCTGGCACAACACCGCCTGAAACATGGAAGATAAGCCTGTCAACTCGCGGTCCATACTTTTCGAAGGGTCCCGAGGGAGCCGGTACTGATCCGCCTTGTGAAAACACTGAAGTTTCATTGAAAGTTGTCAACATCAACGCTGAAATCATCACTAGCGTAAGCACTAAAGTCTTTGATTTCATGTTTCTTCCCATTCTCCTTTCTTTTTCGGTAGTTATATCTTTCAGTTCGGATGATTTAAAAGTTTCTCTCTACTAACGGAATCGGGCTAAAACTTAAAATACCTGCTTCTTTCTATAAAATTCTACCACTAGGAAGGAGACCACATGGGTCTACGAACATATATCTTAAAGAGAGTAATTTACTCATTTGTTCTCTTATTCTTCGTGATCACAATTAATTTCTTTATATTTATGCTGATGCCGGGAGACCCTGTGTCAATGTTGGCCAGCCAGATGAGACTAAGGGAGCCAGAAACTATCAAGGCCGTAACAGAAGCATTTGGACTTGACCGTCCACTACCCGAAAGATACGCGAAGTACGTGATTAACATGCTAACAGGACAGTTCGGATACTCCTATGACACAAGGAAACCCATTATTGGCGATATAGGTTTGCGTCTCCAAAACACTCTTGTGCTAGTCCTCCCTCCTGAGATCTTGGCCGTAATCATCGGCATTGTGCTAGGAGTTGTGGCTACTCAGAAAAGGGGCAAGCTGATCGACAACGCATCTGTAATAATTTCCTTACTCACATACTCTCTACCCGTGTTTTGGATAGCAATGATGCTTATACTAGTCTTCTCCTACAATTTGAATTGGTTTCCATCAGGCCACACTATACCCGACTATTGGGCATATATGCCTCCTCAGACCATCTGGGAAGACCTGGGAATTCGACTGTGGCATCTTGTTCTACCATGGATCACCCTCTTCCTCCTCTCCTATGGAAGCTACCTTCTCTTAACAAGAGCCACGATGTTAGAATGTATTACCGAAGACTATGTGCTCACCGCTAGAGCGAAGGGTCTTAAGGAAAGAACCGTGCTGTTTAAACATACATTGAAAAATGCTTCACTGCCCATAATAACAGAAGTGGCCATAGTGTTCGGCTTCACGCTTGGGGGGGCAATAATAACAGAACAAGTCTTCAGATACCCAGGACTAGGAATGTGGATTTGGCGGTCAATAGAAACATTCGACTATCCAGCCTTGCAAGCAATCTTTTACGTAGTAGCTATATGCGTAATTATAGCCAACTTGATAGCAGATCTTCTTTATGGAGTCATAGACCCTCGAGTGAAGTACGGGTGAAACGTGTTGAGTAGCCGAAAAGCTAGACTTTCATTTGAAATCAAAAGATTCAAAAATTTCATGCGCATCTTCATACGTAATAAAAGAGGGATGCTCGGTATAGTGATTCTTGTCTTTTTTATAGTATTAGCCGTAGCCGCTCCTCTAATAACACCCTACAACCCCACGTACCTCCCTCGCCACCCAACGAACCCTCCAATAGCATACCGCTACGCCAAACCTATCTGGTACAAATATCTTCCCTTCGGGGAAGAATTAAGCGAAAATGTTGACCCAATGAGGGACCCGCACTTTAACACCGCTACTTCCCTTGAAGAACTGGAATTAACTACCAACCCAACCACTCCGAGCGTTTCCCTGCAATTTATCTCCGACATAGGAAGAGAAACGGAAGAGGAAAAGAAGGGATGCGCTGCCATAGTGTTTAATCAAGAGAACGATGAAAAACCCCTTGAAGAAGTCACGGCAAACCTAACCAAGGTGTTCTACTACCCCTACGAAGCCCCGGCCTACCGATTCTTAGGTCAAGCGGCTGTGTTGGTTAATGCGCCCGAAGACGTATACGTTACAATCGATGTCGTCATCGAGACCGAGAATGGTGAAAAAAGGCTCGAGTGGTGGAGTCAAACGTTCAACGGTAGCGGAACAGCATGGGATACCCCCGTGCCTTTAATAGAGTCTTCCTCTAGCATCACGTGGCTACGGGAAAAGTTTGGCTCTGAGTGGGAATCAAATCCAGCAAAAACGATGTTCTCAAAACCAGGCAACTACAGATATAGCCTTGAAATAATGTTTAACGACACTCGACGCTCCAATGAAGAAAAGGCTGAAGCCACCGTCTACATCGACGATTTTTACATCCGACTTTTCGGCTCTTCCTTCGGCCTGCTTGGAACCGATAACGCGGGGCGAGACATATTTACACAGCTTGCGTACGGAGCAAGAATATCACTCCTCGTCGGCTTACTCTCAGCGGTCTTCTCCATAGTTATCGGATTACTCATCGGATTAACTGCAGGCTACATGGGCAAGCTCGTAGATCAAATCCTAATGAGGTTCACAGACCTGCTCCTTGTTATACCCGATACACCACTATACATCGTGTTGATGGCAGTCTTAAGCCCATCAATATGGACCCTCATACTGTTAATCTCCGTAATCGGATGGACAGGATTTGCAAGGCTTGTAAGATCAAGTGTACTCAGCCTCCGAGAGAGACCTTTTATTGAAGCAGCTAAAGCCGTTGGAGCCGGCAGATTCCGCATCATAATGAAACACATCCTTCCAAACGTGATGAACCTAGTCTACGTCACGTTGGCGATGTCGGTTCCATACGCCATCACATCAGAAGCATGGCTAAGCTGGCTGGGTCTCTATGACCCATACGTAATGACATGGGGAAGAATGCTCCACGACTCTCAGGCGACGACTGAGGGAATCAGAATGTGGTGGTGGGTTGTGCCACCAGGCCTATGCATAGCCTTAATCTCCCTCTCCTTCATCCTCCTTGGATACGCACTTGACGAAGTACTTAATCCAAAGCTCAGGAAACGATACTAACCCAAGCTTCTCGGATAACGCCGCCATTTAATCCGCAAATAAGTTGAGGACAATCACCGCACCTTCCCTTCGGAAATCCGTAGCACTCTACCAGGCAAGGCACCAGTATGTTCCCTTTCGTCAATTACTACCTCACCATTAACGAGCACATACTCAATTCCCTCAGGGTACCGATGAGGGTCTTCGTAGGTGGCTTCATCCATCACCGTCTTTGGGTTAAACACAACCACATCAGCCCACATCCCCTCTCTAATCATCCCTCTATCCCTCAAACCAAGCTTCTGAGCCGGTAATGAAGCCATTTTTCTAATCGCATTTTCAATAGTCAGAACTTTCTCTTCCCTAACATATTTCCCCAATATCCTCGGGTACGTTCCATACGATCTTGGATGAGTTTTGCTTTCACCCAAAACTCCATATGGGGCAAGCGCCCAACCGTCAGACCCTATCATTGACAATGGATGTTTTATTACAGCGCAGACATCTTCCTCACTCATTGCCAAGTCTACCAACTCTGGGCTTTCCTTCTTTACTATGAGGTCAAACGTTAAGTCGAACGGGTCAACACCCTTC
>Ga0224501_10002332_pt1 | contig 14888 bp, 7 predicted proteins | sample SF_Oct11_sed_USG_4_FD_169105 | JGI IMG/M metagenome (GOLD analysis project Ga0224501, IMG submission 169105) | Sediment microbial communities from San Francisco Bay, California, United States - SF_Oct11_sed_USGS_8_1 | ecosystem: Environmental > Aquatic > Marine > Sediment | place: USA...
CTGGGTATTCCATAGTCATATATGTAGCGGGTACGTATTGAAATTGCCAATCAATTAATTTTTCATCTATAATTCACATCATTAATACTATTTTCTGTACGGGGTGATGGAGTTTGCTTCTTGGTTAATGGGAACACTAAATCAGAGCTCAGGAGTGAATTAACACCGGATACTCTTCCTGTCACCATCATTGACTGTTCCGGGATATGAACTCACATGGCTGCTCCCTGCCATTTTATAAAATTTTATTTTCAAGGGACAATTTTTCTGGCCCAGAAATATTCCTGAAATCGTATGCTTGTAATACACTTGAGGTTGAATGACCTGAAAAAAATCATCTTCAAAAATTGCATCAGGACTCATAGAATTTCAACAGCATACCAATATAAGTGTGCATTTTGCGGGTAGCAATTGAGGCTTAGAATACCCCACTCGAGTCCAAAGATTTGTGGGTTCAAATGCCATACAAGACCACTGCTAGTCGGATTAGATGAGGTAGAACGGTTACTTTATTGAACTCTTTGACCATCTCACCATTTTCATTCCCTTTGATTTCCCACTGAATTTGTGTATGGTTGGAAAAATCAATCGTAATGACAGGAAGGGGATCTTGACTTTTCTGCGATCATGTTGAACCAGAGAGCAAACCAGATAACCCCGCGCAGGATGTAGGAATGTGGAATATGTGATAGAGATCGGCAAATAAACTAACAGGCAATCAGTTTTCTTTCACCTTGATAATGGATGCAAAGTTGTTCAGGGGTATTGAGTGAAGAGTAAGTTAGTTTTCATCGCATGGAGTCCTCACCAATATGGTCAAGGTAACTGGTTAGCTGTTTTTTCACCAAATATGCCTCCGCTTCGCATGGGCCACCATGAGTGTATTATCACTACACCTTATAGTGATGCTTGTTTTGTGCTAGGATTGAAGTGAGGAGCTCACACTCATACGAGGAGCTAGCCATGACCTGGGCTTGAACTCAGGTTCTCACAGTCGCGAGCCTAGTGCTCTACCACCCGCTACCCCATTGCATTGAATGGTTCTTGCATATTCCATGTACTAGTAACAGTGTACTTTTCTCAAGGTGTAGCCTATCACAGCATGGTATATTTTTAGGTTGTATTCTTCTTACCTGTTTTTTAATCGAGGAGTCTCTGCACACACATTCCATGCAGCCGTAACAGAAGGGATACAGGCATTCTCTCAGTGTATCAGTAACCATTCTATAAGGTAACAGTTACATATCCAACTCAACACATTACTTTTACACTAGGTTCCCAAGTTTGAGACCTGTTTTGGAGCGGTAGAAGCTAGAAATTACTGCTAAGTGCCACCCCATGTGGTGTGTGCTTGATATATCACGGCTTAGTCAAATCAAGGGAACACAAAGCCCAGCCATCGAATCTTTAAAATGCATGCTCTTACACAGATGTGTCCTCTCGTTCATACTATCCTGCAGTTGAGAGGTGAATTTGACATAATTATCTGATGACTATTTAATTATAGATATTGTGTATATGACTGGAACTTGAAGGAGAAAGTAGGATCTACTGTGAACTTAATGCAGGGGATATATTCTGTACATATTAAAGACTGGTTACAGGTAAACTAGAAACTACTAGTTTTTTTTCTCCATATGGCATCTTAAATCACTGTTAAGATGAGGCCTCACTATGATGTGGAGCGTCGATACTGACCCAGTTTTGGTGTCGCAGGCTAAGCCATAACATGTGAAAAACTAACTATCTAATCGATGGCATCATCATAATAGCTTCTAGTAGTCTTATAACGCTGAGGGAGACAGACTGGTCATGGCTCCTAGCGTAAAATCCAGGCACACCGTCTCATGTGCGTACATCCTTAAATGAAATTGATTCCAAGGTTTTGATCCCGACCTATAGAACCAGTGTCACGGCTAGGACCTAGTCTTCATGGAAATAGGAATTGTGCCTTCATTGGTGGAAACATTCCACTCATACACTAAGCATATGTATCTTCTTTAAGGAGTTGCCCTCTCTCATTATTCTCAATGCAAGAAAGCTGGATGTGATTTTGATCATATATTGTATTGATAGAATCAATCTGTCTCATACCTATTTTACTTGCTGCAGAGTTAACCGCCTGAAGACATGTCTACTTCATAGCCTCTTGCTGATGTCTAGTAGTTTTGACAACTTTTTTCCCTGCACACCCTCACGTTGCCTTTGAATTAGTAAAAGACAAACATAAAATTATTCTCCCACAGTGAGGAAGATAGGTTTTTGTTTTCAATCAACAACAAACCCACTTCACACTCATGATATACATACAAAAGTCATGGGTTGGTGGACCAACCAACCAAAACCAATAAGGGAAAGCTTAGTGCGTAGCGTAGCGCATTTAGCTTAAGACCAGGTGACAAGGGTTCGATTTCGAGTTGGTGTGTAACTTTGTGCTTTCTCCCTCGGCAGGTTCAGCTCGCAATGTTAAATAAAGGAGCCCATAGGTGGTACATCACTGGACCATCCTGTAAACAAGCCATTGGGTTAAAGATGTCATGTATCTAAAACAAGATGATCTTATCTTATCTGGCCAACAGTCACAATAAGCAATGTAACGCACTCTGTCCTGTTTTGTAGGTATATCCACGTGACCAGTTGTATGTGGCTCATTTTGAGTCTTACAAGCAGGATGAGCTGACAGAAATGAATAAAATATTCTCTTTTCTTGGAATTGAAACATTCAGTCATGACAGTCGGCGGGGTAAGGATATCATGGCCCAACCCGCTGCCTTGCAGGGTAAGCAATACAGTAGAGCTGGGAACATGCTCTCTTGGACTGCTGCCTTACTGAATGAGTTTTATGCTCCGTATAACACTGAACTCGCTAGGATTCTACAAGACGACCGCTTTTTGTGGCAAAATTGAACTGCGCTATGAACTCAGAGAAACAGTGATCGTGTCCAACATGCTGTGCCATATCTGCACTGAATGAACTTGATTGAACTATCAGTCATCAAGTGTAAACATACTTTGTTTGAGTTGCTGCTGCTCAGATTGCCCTATCTCATTAAAACTTTTGCCTCAGTGAATTTTCTTACATACATGTTTTACATAAGTCATATTTAACTTGTATAATGGATTGTCACTTCAATAGCCATTATCCAATGAATCATTGTTACTATGCATTACATACACAGACATTCTTTTTCCGCGCAGAAAATCTGGTTATGATTTGCTATATTTCAATAAATATAATATATTATATTTGGCTATCTCACACCAATAGAATGCATATGGTTTTATAGGTAACTTTTTAAGGTATCAAAAGGTATATTTATATACGTACATTTGGCAGGTTAAATCCTTACTGAGAGCTTACTAGCTTTATTACCCACTAGGACCAAACACTGCATTCTGCACACGTTTGCTGTAGGAATGAACTCTTTTTAGGACCCTTATAGGGACTATAGAGGTGAATTCAGTGTCTATGGAAGGAAAGGCTCCATCATTATAGTAGAGTGTTTAGACAGTGTTTTACTGGCGATCCGATGCTATAGATTCCGTAGAGCAGAATGTAAAGCCTTATTCTCCGCAGCTAATGTAATGTTCGCATCATCCAATTCATCAAGCTCCTGCAACAAATAGAAATGAAGGTTATAGTGGTGTTTACACAACATATATGTGGTGATTTGTCTCATTTTGTTCTAGATCTTCAATTCAAAGGAACTGCTAAATGATTTGGATATTTTACTGGCCTCTATTTTCTTTTCATTGTAGGTTTTCTTGGTTTGTTAGTCATTCGAATGTAACAAAACCTTCACATTATAAGTATCACCCAGACAATAGCTTAGGTCAAGACAGATTTTATGAAATTAAAGTTCATTTGTCAATTGTTACATTTGCTCGCCAATTGCGGGTTAGCATGCCAATGCCACACAATAGATCTGAGATCAAAAATAAATTACACTTTTGAGAAATAAAATTCTGACATCAAGTGATCAAGCGCTCGACTCGCACATACATTTATAACACAACACAGATTATACCTGCGTAGCCAAACTAAAGCTGCAATCATACTATTTGATGTGAGTTAAAAGTTAGTGTCTTATTTGTTGCTTTTTGACCTTCAAAAGTGCTATTTCCTGTTTGGGTTTGGTGGATCAATGATTAACTCTGAGACTTTTTCTGAGCTCAGATTAGTGACATATTGGGAAGTTGAACCCACAACTTGCTGTACGCAAGTCACACATTCTAGCCATTTTACCTTCTTATGCACATACATGTATATACATGTGTATTCAGCAGGGATCAAACTTCACCTGATCTAGCAGTTTAATCTCTTTGTGTAAATCTTTAATCTGTTCTTCCTGATCTCGTACTTTAAATCTCAGATCGGTGATTTGCTTATCCTTGTCCCGAAGCTGAACTTGTAAATCCTTGTTATCCATTTGTAATTGTTCCACCAACTACAAGATAAAATAATTATACAGAGCTGGCTTGGTCACTGCTGGGTTATTAGATTTTATTTCACAATTAACATTTTATTAGCTTAGCTTTGAAGGGTCTAGGCATTCAGAAATTTCGTTTGGATGCCTAACAGCTATAGGCTGAGTAAAGAAGGCAAAAGGCGGTCTTTGAGTTCCTCTGCTATTAAGTGTTGGGCTTTCAGAACGCATCCACTCACTGTTGCAGTTTCTAGGAATTTGATGATTTCCCTGTGATAATTGTGCAGCTTGCTTATAAACGCTGTGGCTATGCTTTTACACACTACTCGCCCAGTACTCGGCTATTCTATGCACTAAGCCATCGTTTCCCTCTTCTACCCGCCAAAGAGTTTAAATCACAGAAATATCGTACCTTCTCTAGTGTAGCAATGCGATAAGGTGAAGCTTGTGTGTAATTCGGTTTCTTCGGGATAAATGGGTTCTCTGCAGCGCGAAAGCGGGGTTTTCTTGTGCTGTTTTGAGACTCTTCGGAGGGTGTGTCTAACCCGCGGAAATGATATCGTTGTGTCACAGCCGGACGACTCAGAGGCTTCAGCGGACTGTCTCCCCTATAATCATAAAACTACGCTCGAGTCTCGCTTCCGGGATTATTCATGGCAAACTGATGAGTCATGGAGCACTCACTGAATAAGGGCCCTAAATGGTTATTCATGGTTTGGATGATAAGACATGGCATGACCACAACAGCTGAGACAATTAGGATGATAACATAATGTCCATGCAGCATTATGCTCTCAATGCTTCATTTCTCTAAACAATGTGGGTTGGACTGCATGTGGTCACAGCAGAATCACTGGTGTCACAGGTCATGGTTCTTTTCTACACAAGTTTAAATAGTTTGTGGAGAGTCTTTCTAACCAAATCTAAAGTTATCTCCCTTGTGTCTTTTTTTCGTTTTTTTTCTGCATGTTTATAACCAAGTTACATGAAGTGACATTGGGCCTTACACCCTATTCAGCCTAATGCTTGCACCACAGCAGGTTCTTTAATGGTTCAAAGCCATTCAGTAGATCAAATGCTGAGATGTCATGGTGTCTCCTCAGTGAGCTTTTAATGTCCAATCTTCAAAATTTAGAACAGTTTTCCCCCCTATTTTACCGCCAATCAGTTTGAAGTCACATGACTGTATTTTGCTAATACACCCCTCTCCCTTAGTTAGCTGGTCAGCCTTGTGCCCTGACTTAATGTGCTGAGGGCCTTACTGACTATTTAACCTATAACAGTTAAATTTTAGACTTTAGTCCCTGCTCAAGGGTAATAAAAATAAGAAATCTAACATATGCTGGAATTCCCCAAGTCTCTAAGTGAACCTACGCAATGAACTTACTCAACTCATCCAGTGATCTTACTTAAATTACCCTGTGAACTTACCTAACTTACTCTGTGAACTTACTAATTTCACTTACCTGCTATTTCTGGATTCAGATGGAGGTGAGGGCTGACTCAGGTTAGTCTCCGAGATGCTGACTGTGCTGTCATAGTCCTGATTATCCTCAAAGTCAGCATCAAGGTCAGACGTACTCTTATGCTTGTGTGTTGCAATGAACACGCGCTGTAATCGAGTCTATAGAACAAAGGAACAGTGAAGCCATTTAACTAAAATTGTGTTTTCTATGAGATGAATGGCAGTTTATATCAAAAACTATATTGTATATGATCAAACAGCCAAGGTTTCATAATCACAGTGATTGAGACTTTCTTCTGTTTGATTTGCTCAGATTCCTTTGTGTTATAAAACAAACCCACTTTCTCTAGCCAGACATTGAAACAGACATATAAGAGATCTATGAAACCTACGCATCGGTTGTGAATTGTACTCTGGTTATTTTCATAGACCTGCCTGTGCCCATAGACATGTGTTTCCAAAATGCAAACATGTCTATAAAAGACTTAGCAGTAGTATGTCATGTATGCATATGGGTATGGTGCCAGGATAGGCTGTTTGCAGACAAGAAATGTTGGTTCAAATACTGAACATGGCGGGGTCCTGTTCTGGGTATGTGGTGCTAGTCCTAGCTCAAGACCAAGAAAAAGTCCACTACGACGTGGAGCGTTAATACTGACACGCTCATCGTGCTCCCTGCTATGCTGTAACTGGTAAAACAATCACATGCACATAATTGGTTTTAGATTGGGTACGTGTAACATCTACCTCCACTGGTGTGGTTGGGCAGGAGGTGTCATCTGTTCCACTAGTTACTGTCTCATCAGTCTTTTGTAGAGTAGCAAAATCATTCTTTCGAGAAGAAGTAAATTGGGTTGAGGATGGTACCTGTTCATCTTCCGGTTCATCCAATTCATCATCCAAAGAATCTCCTGTACTCTGGCAAACAAAAGTAGTGTATGTAATGCTCACGAAAATGTTTGGTAACTTTGCATTTATTAAAGGACAGTATTACAAAATTATATTCATGTTGGGGTGAAGCAATGGTTTAGAGGATAGTGACCTGCATTGAACTAGGACTAGAGGTTTTTGGATCGGTTTTGCGAACTTTTCTGTGATTTCATTTCATTTTTTGTCGTATTGCTTTATTAATGAAATTTAAAAAAAACAGGCCCCCTCCAAGGGATACCCTCTTCATGGGGTAAGCAGAAAGTCTCCCAGAGACTCGCAGTGAAACACACTAATTGAATTACTCGGTAGACCGCTTTCTGCACTACTTCCAGCATGACAAAAGAACTGTGTGAACTCTATTGAGGACCACGCGTGTAAAGATTGGGATAAAAGGATAGTTCAATAGCTGGAGTGCCTGGCTGAAGATTCAAAGATCCTGGGTTTAAGTCCTGGTCATGTTGAGCGCCCACTATGAGTATGAGGTTCTCGCATAATTCCTAGCTCTTACCACTCCACCAAGCCTCAGGCTAATAAGGCCCATGATTCCTAGCTCTTACCACTCCACCAAGCCTCAGGCTAATAAGGCCCATAATTCCTAGCTCTTACCACTCCACCAAGCCTCAGGCTAATAAGGCCCATAAGTCCTAGCTCTTACCACTCCACCAAGCCTCAGACATATAAGGCCCATTGAACAGGATGGCCAAGTGAAGAAGTAGAAAAGAGCTATATATAAAAAGTACATAAAAATGGCCTCACCTCAGATGGTAGATGCACGATTCCCGTAGCTCTTCGTTTCTCCCGTAGTCTTCTCTTGTCCTTTGCACTTTTAGTTTTTAACATGTGATATGACCTTACACCTCGACCTTTGTCCTTCACCCGAGAGTCGCCCGGAGAACTCGCCAGTGGTTTATCCTCATTATCATCCGGTGCAGGAATACTCAACTCAATCTGAAATTGACAACAAATCTCATCAGTGAGAGCACTGGCCTAGACCCGATAGTGTACTGGCTTTAGACCCGGGGCCTCTGGTTTGATTCCCATTTCGAGCAAAAACTTCGTCTTTCGCAACATCCTCGCCGATTTCAGATTCTGACATTAAACCTTCCATGGATTTACCTTCTCTGTGGGGCATGCGGGTGCAAGTAAACGGTCTCCTAAGGATAAACGCTGGGGAATGGTGAGTAAAAGACTCAGTAGGTCAAGTCACGAAAAAAGATATACTGATCTAGAGGAATGACATAATTGACTCTTCCTCTATGTCACTGGCAAGCATATGCTTAGCATTAGTGAAGGTAAGAGCTATAATATGAAAGCAGCTGCCCGGTTAAGACTGAGTGCCAGTTTTGGACTGAGAGATTCATGTTGGAGAAAGTGAAGGTCAAATATTGTCCAGCTTGGAATGTCTCGTAGAGCATGTAACCGATTTATTTTGTGTTTGTTCGTAAACACCATGTACAAGAATCAGTGATATAGAGGTAGTACTGTCCAACAAGGGGAGTTGTTTGGGAAATTTAGGATTTTTGAACCGACAAATTTCCTTTATGTCACTGCAGGGATCACGAGATCATAAGTCGGAACAATATTGAGCTCATAGGTTGCAGCAGTTATAGTACACAGAGTTTGCTGGAGTTATGGAAGCACATACAAATATCCGTACTAAATGTACATGTAAAAGACTACATGGAGATGTCCTCACATATCAGATTTTTGTATATATGACTAGTTGTTAGTCATCAGAGACGTTGCAGGTTTAGTTACTTATCATAGTTCACTAGTTGTAGTTTTACATGGAACAACACACCCGCACAATGAGTGAGCCATTATTCTCATTATAGAAATGCGTTGATACAAATGTCTACATGATCGTGGAGGGACTAAAACATACTGGTACATACGTGCACACACCTACATGTAAATAGAGTGAACCTGAGTAAATACAATAATTCCGCTGCCGATGTATGTGTTGTCTAACCAGGATATGTCAGCAATCAGTCGGTACTATCCGGAGCAGGATTTGGTAAAAGTCGTACCACACAGTGCATATCACACAGGATGTGATGCCAACAAAGATATTACAATGATCCATGGGTCTGGAGATTACAATCAACGATTGTAATAGCAAAGAGTATGACTTTCTAGCTGGATACCTAAATGTCAGGACAAAACTGTTTACACACGTAGGTTTAATAAACAAATGGGTTGCCCCCTCCCTAGATGGTCCATGGCATGCCCCATAGAGAAGGTCACTCTAAGGGTGGGCCCCTTTTGTTTCATCCTAATCAAACAGTGTGAAAGAACAAAGTGGTACTAGAACCGGGACCCAACTCACGGGGATACCTAGATTAGGGTCTGTGTAGTATACACCCCACGAAGGTAAAATATAAATGGTATATATACACAACAGAAATGCTGGAAAGACAATGGCAATGCCCAATGAAGGTGTGAAATTAAAAGGTATGAATCCACAGTATAATGTTATGGGTGTGAAAATCTAACTTATACATGCACAGTGTCGTCAACCATTACTAGTACACATATGTATACACTTGGTGATTTACAGAGCTAGCAATTGGATAAGGTTAGAGAGATGGATTTCAAAATTTTCTCTTATACACGCTTCAAGAAACACCATGCAGTCGAAACTTCAAACCAGAGCAGATAGACATATTGAGATAGCGGAATGACTCCGTGGTTAGAACACTAGACTTAAGACAAGGGTTTACGTCTTTGTCAAGCCGGACTAATCATGCAAAATGAGTTCATCACATATTCCCATGGTTTGGCACATAGAGTTGTTACTCTATGAGTGGGCCTCCTTAATTTAATATCCCAGTTCGGAGTTACCCGAACAGAACTGGACAGAAGTTCCTTACCTTATTTGCTACTGTCCGTGGCTTGGAGAACTTTGGTAATCTTTTCACCATCATTTCATTATGAACAATATCATCCGTATCCAAGCTTTCCTGACTAATTGAGCTAGACTCCATCTTGTCAAGCTCTGGTACAGTCTATGTCACTGTTCAGAACAGAACTCCTGATTATATCCTTAGCAGAGTTTCTGCTAGTCTTCGGTACTAACCACTCTGGAGTTGATTCTTGCAGATTGCCTCAGTCACTAGTTTCGATTGTCGCTCTGGCTGTAACACACAGGAAACTGTGAGATTATTAGCCCCCGGTCATTATAAGTTAATCCATTTCATCCTCCACATCTGGCCCGCTGCTCGAGCTACGTTGCTAAGCTTATCTCACAGCGTCTGAGAAGATTCACATTCCATTACAATGCACAGTGAGTCACACCCAAAATATTAAAAATTTGATGCGCCATAAACTTTTCGTCGTCCGTATGATACGCAATCCGGTTCAGTACAGCTTTGATGATCGACTCTGAGAGATAAGGAGTTTACACTAGCAGCTACCCCTGAAAATGATAACTTTCTTTGTTGCACTAATGGTGGAGCACCGTTGCGCCATGCGCTATTTTCTCTAGTTGTGGCAAATGAGCAGCCAAAACTGATTGTCAGCGCCGACCAATGACAAGTCATAGTCAACCAATCACAGAACAGAAATATCGGCAGTTATGATGAATGACCAATATGATTGGGTGCGTCATCATATTTTGCACATTTTGCTGGAGTATTTCTGTTTTAAAACAATTAATAACGTAATTTCACTAATAACTGAGCAGTATAAACACCCGCTGCACTGCTACTTGTTTTATCAAAATTTATAGCCAAATTTTAGAAAAATGTAACAAATTTGCATCCAGGAACAACTGAATGAATATACAGCTTCTAGATAGGAATTGCATATAACTAAGAAATTCATATGCATCATTTTCTAGCTGACAATGAACTACATCCACACATTTAATCTTCTAACAAAGACTTACAATCACAAGTTGAAAACTCAACCAGAGGTACCCTACCTTGTTTTGCCTTTACTGCACAGATTATATGTATGGGTTATAAGGCTGCCTGCTATGCTCGTACTGAATACAGTGTAATAAAAAAATCTCAATAAATGCCATACGATTGGAATGTTAAACTTGATCTGTACAAATAAAAGCTGATATCGTAATGATGTTATGACTTCAAGCTGTGTATCAACAAAGTTGAGTCATATTCCATGATTTGCCGGTTAAAAGGTGACAGCAACCATGTTTACTTTTTAGGCTCGGTTCTGTATAGCAATGGAAGAAAAAATCCGATATTCGTGCCACTTTTGTTGAAATAAAATCTCGACCCTGTATTAAAGATATTGACGCGCAAAAGCAGTCCATTAGATAAAGGAATTTCATCACAGGTGTGGAATAGCGGAGTAACCTGGATTATGAACTGATACCTTTCAGTGTCTGTAAAAGTGATCCATTATGCTGTACAGTTATAAGATTAAGACAAGGTAGCGGCCATATGCGTATTATGATTTTATGCATGCCAGACGCTATAATCATCTAGTCTTTTGTCCTGTTATCTACAGGAATGACGTTTGACGAGTGATAAGCCAGCATTTGTCATGCACCGACAGTTGCACTGCAATGGGAGCCTCAATAACTAAATTGACCCCTGTCAAGGAAACGGTATGCCTTAAAACTGTATCTGATCATTAGGCCGTATCTTGCTGTGCAGTCACATCATGTAGTTCTTATGCGACTGATCATCATCTCATATTTTGTGATTGGGACAATCCAAGAATCAAAGTATAAGTCTCGAACTATCCAGAATCACGCTCATGCATGATACCAGCCTTCGAGTTCTGTCTGCTACACTTCATCGGATTCCAATGCTTACTAGTTTGCCAGAAACACGCCCCAATGCCTCTTCGATAAGCTTGTAACCCTAATAACGGTATACAAGGAATATAAGAATACTATTGAACTGATATTGCATGCTTGTATAGCTTTTAAGTCGGGTGGCAACAGTGAAATACAATACAATATTTACAGCTTATCATCAACGTACATGACCAAATACAAGGGTACTTACGCATATGATTAACACTTACCTATGATGCAGACATCCAATGCCGTAAGGTATGTTGATCACATATGCACAAGCCCTACAAGCTATACCAAGCTATACCAAGCTATACCAAAAACAAACCGGGTTACTCCCAGATATTAGTCAGTAGAAACTGCATTTTGGACAGCTAAACTGATCTTCCATATATTATCATGGCTATAGTGTCAAATGATTTCTCGACCGTTTGTGTGCACATAATTGGCTTAGGTTGACCAACCCCCCAACATTCCAAAGCTATGCGTTTAGTAGGCATTGGTTTTCGCTGAACCAACGGTACACTGATACAGTGGAGTTGGTCTCAACACTGTCCAGGCTTGTAGGTTTGCTAGAAGCAGCACCATGATCTCCCAAGACTGACTGGGAGTCAGAGAACACACATGTATTTGGCTGTGACCCCGCATGCACACATACCGAAACAGGAGTACCAAAAGGCCCAGATAAATATGTATCAAGCCTCATGTAGGGACTGTTCACTACCCTTCACATCCAGTCTGACTTCAATCTGACTGAGTCAGTGTTTGATTAGATCTCGGGCTTTCAACGGATGAATATCTTTTTCGAACAGATGGAGTTAAGTTTTCTGGAAGGTATAGGCTTGATACAGGCAACTCTATAGATGGGCACGGTAACAAGTGTCAGGAATCAAATGTCGAACCCAATATTCCATTTTAGCCAGAGACCAGTGCCATATAAGCTGACATTACTCGCGTCACTCACTGGATAGTGATATAACTGTAGAGTAGGCAGTGACATTTTTTGGTTAATGCATGGGTAATTATTCAAAAAGTTTTTTAGATAGTTGACTGAGTTTAAGATGTTTGACCAACTAACTAAATAGAAAATTGGAAGGGTATATGTTTATTGCAAACCACTTGCTTTACAGCCTACCTTTTCCTTTTAGTATACCACTGGAGGTCAATACGCTGATTCGAAGCCCCTATCCCACTAGTCTATACTCGTATATACTAGCTGGATTATTGATCTCGGTCTGTGCCGAGTCTATAGCTGTATTAGCGGTGAATGACTATTAATTATCATGGGGTACATTCCCAAGTCACTTTCTCAGTCACTCTCTAGCTCAGTGACTCATGAATGGTCTGCCGACACCCGCAACCCATCGAGCTTTTAGTGTCTTATGTGAGCACCTAGCCTTCCTTTTTAGAAGGCCTGCTAAGCCCAAGGCTTGTGGAGTGGTAGAAGCTTTAGGTATATGATTAGCTCATACTCACAACTAGTGGGAATTCAGCATGCGGCAATGCCTTGTCTCTATGTTCAAACAGTCTCAAACCATGCACTCTAACTACTTATCCTTAAGCTGTCTGCCCCAGTGCTCATTGTACATTCGTTCATAGTCAAACTGCACCTAATCGAGTTACTTTTTACTGTTATATAATCTGGCACTCGATACTTCTATTTAACAGGCCTACTAAGCCTGAGGCTTGTTCTGGAGCAGTGAGAACTGGGAATTAAGTGACGAGCAGCAGGCAGCCCGGCACGACCATGCAGAGTTTAAAACCAAGATTTGATGAGTATGAGCCAATAAACACATTATACAGCGAGTCTAAATCTGAGTAATCCGATATACCATGTATTTCCCTGATCAAACGGTATGACTCAGGATGATTGTTATATAGTGTAGCTAGACAGGGGCTGCTGAGTTTGTTTTACGGAACCATATTTCCTTGCCGTCAGTTTTGGGATGCAACCATCTGGTCTGAGTAACCTCTAAAGACCGACAGTTCTATTCATTAACTGTAAACGGTGTGAGCTAGGTTATTTTCGTCATATAATTCGATTCAAGGAACTCTCTTTTTACAAAATGTGGATAGAAGCTTTATAACAGACCATAGATCTCGGTGTAAAACTGAAAGTGAGCTAATTCTAACCCACCCTTTTTGATAGAAGTGACAGGTTCATGTGACGGTCTGTGAAACATGCATACAGGAAATGCCGGACCACAACTTGGTATTAACCACCCCTTCAGTTTGATTGAAAGGGTTAAGATAAAGTAAAAGATAAAATGTATTTAAGTTAAGTGGTCACTGCATGGGTATGTCTTTACAGAGGACACTCTCGCCAAGAAGTCAGCCTCACCTAACCATCGGCTTAAGGAGCCATCGTTTCCGGTTCATGAATCTGTCCCCCCCCCACCACCTATGATTGTCCTAGGGCAGAGTTATCCTCTGGAGAGGACAACTCTATGGGGTGAAAAGTTTATTTAAGGCCCATACCACGTAAAACACCCTCGGCACTGAAACACCAACCCGCAATCGTTGAATGGTTATTCTGCGCTTTTACTGACGGAGTTACCCAGATCAAATAGAGTGGGTAGTTGTTAAGCTGATGAGCCCGTAGACATAGAAGTTGTACATGCGTGTCTATGATGAACCTGATTAGCCAAGTGATATGGTTTTTGATAATGCGACGGGGTAGACGAGGGAGCTACTGGTATAATAGTATTGTTTCCCTCGTCCCACCCATGCTGCAAGTCGAAAATATAGGCCAGTGAGGCCACCTGTCTAGAGTCTGATCAGATAACTTGTAGAGTTGTTCTCTCTTTGCATGATCGACTACAAGGCCTGGGGCTGACCTTTACTTTCAAAAACATAGACACTTTCAAATTCGAACTCGGGATTTGTCAAAATATGTGATCTTCTTTAGAAGCAGCTTAAATTACGTTATTTCGATTCATGACCATGTGTTAGAGGTATGACCTTGCGTTAGGGGTAGGACCTTGTGTTAGGGGTATGACCTTGTGTTAGGGGTATGACCATGTGTTAGGGATATGACCTTGTGTTAGAGGTATGACCATGTGTTAGGGGTATGACCCTGTGTTGGGGGTATGACCTTGTGTTAGAGGTATGACCATGTGTTAGGGGTATGACCATGTGTTAGGGATATGACCTTGTGTTAGAGGTATGACCATGTGTTAGGGGTATGACCCTGTGTTGGGGGTATGACCTTGTGTTAGAGGTATGACCATGTGTTAGGGATATGACCCTGTGTTGGGGGTATGACCATGTGTTAGAGGTATGACCTTGCGTTAGG
>Ga0224501_10002333_pt1 | contig 14886 bp, 10 predicted proteins | sample SF_Oct11_sed_USG_4_FD_169105 | JGI IMG/M metagenome (GOLD analysis project Ga0224501, IMG submission 169105) | Sediment microbial communities from San Francisco Bay, California, United States - SF_Oct11_sed_USGS_8_1 | ecosystem: Environmental > Aquatic > Marine > Sediment | place: USA...
TTATCTATAAAAGGCCAGTATGGTCCCAGTGGGCTTTCTCTCAGTTAATCAACTGCTTTATCATATCTGATTCCATCTCTCACTCTTAGCCAATTCTGAGCTAATAAAACGCGTTTCCGATTACCAGTATTCTACCTGCCGTGCTTTAGCATAATTTGTTGTTTCATTAAAGTTCACTGAGCCCATCCTGTGAAGGCCCACAGTCTCTTTGACACAAGCGTTTTCTTATGCTCAGGTCCGGAAAGTCTCGCCTGGGGCGGACATCTTTAAGGATAAGGAGCTGCAGGACTACACCACAGTCTACAAGCCCATGCTGGTGCTGTTCAGTCTCGTGGATGCACTCTATAATGTTATGTTCAAGGTGCGAAAGCAAGACAGGGTAGCGGTCTGTAGTTACCCCCATCTAGAGACCTTTGACTATTATGAACCCTCCTCCCTTATCTGAATATACAAACATGTTTTATTTGTTAAATTCTCACTTGGCTGTTCTTTCATGCTTTCTGCTGTTGATGTAACTGTATTCCTTTTGGAGAATGCTGTCTTAATTATCAGTATTTTGCGTTCTCTCCAGCCCTCTCGGTCCTTTTCCATGCACCTTTGGTGCCTGACCACATCTGTCTATGCCGCATTTACTTAGTTGCTTGAGAATGGCCCTGCGCCTTATCTCCTTCGGTCTTCCTGGTCTTTGCCTGCCCTCTGGCTCCCATGATAATATCTCCTTCGGTCTTCCTGGTCTTTGCCCGCCCTCTGGCTCCCATGATAAGCTGATGTTGCTCATGCTGCTGCTCCTCAACGGGTGTCCTGGATATCTTCACCAATGGATTTCACACTCGCGTTCTATCATGGCGACATGGAATTATGTTACCTAGTTGATTTCATTTCTGGCTCTTGTAGACTGTGAGCCTGGAGGGAGAGTGGCCTCAGTCACTGCAGGAATACATCCGTTCGAATGACGTAATGTTAGCCGATGCTAGTGAGAAGATCATCTCGCAGTATGAGTCTGAGATACTACCTTCCGACAGCCTCACTGAAATGTTTGATGTCTTGGGTAGGTCCTCTTGACAAGTCTCGCCATTATAAAAATTATTAAGTATATCGTTCTGTTATTTCTTTTCTGCTTCATTTTTACTCACTCCTATGATGATGATGATTATGTAACTGTTCTATTCTTAAAGGTTGGCTTATCAGAATCAGTGTCTCTCAAAATCTGCCTGAGTCCAATAAAATTTTATACTGAGCAGGCGATGTAGTAAAAAATACGGTTAAATGTTGGAATTCTCGAATGAATTTTCATTCAGTTGAAATTTTCCTGCGTGATGTAATTTTTTGCAAAGGACATCACAGCGGGTCCACGTTATTACATTTGCACGCCTGCGCGATTGGTAGCCAAACTCCAACTACTAATTTAACTTTGTCACACTTCTGACTGCCGGGATCGAAGTATCAGCGCGAAATGGACCCAAAAACGGAAACAAAAACCTAGGAATTCACTGAGTTTAGCTTAGTCTTAACTCTAGTCTACCTTGCAATCAAAGTGACACTGACTCGGTGACCAAGTGAATTTACTCACCTCTTTCGAATACGGTCTTTTAGTCTTAGTTTGGGTTAGTAACTAGGAGCCAAGCAACTGCTTTTCTTGCGTAAACAGGCCAGCTGTATGTTTGCAACCAGTTGAATGTTTTCTACCAGCTGAAGCCATGGCGTCAACTCCCATATTCGGCGCTTGTGTGCAACCTCAGGAATGTGTCATTGGGACACTCTGGAAAGTCTGGTGGAAAATGACCAATTTGAGTGCCTGGCCCTTGACCAGTCATCAATATTACGGTATTATACGTCATATAAATGGCCGATTAGGCTCCGCCTTTTGTAAAACGTTTTTCAGGTGGTGCCAATTTTGCCATCTTTAGCACGGATTTAAGGCCTTTTTTGCTGTGCCTATTGCACTGTAATTTGACTCAGGTAGGTTTGGAAACATGCTGACCCTGACAAGCCAGAAGAATTTGCCTCGTCATCCAACCTTTAATATACTTAAAATTAATATTTATTATAAATCATTCAACATATATATTGCTTTTCTTCATACTTAAGTGATTTGTTTTGTGTCTATCGATTGATTCTATTTAATCATTAATTTATCTTTAATTATATACATTTATTCATTTCTTTATCTGGTTTTTCATGGCTTTTCTAGGTTTTCATCGAGAATCTTCGATCTCTATGACCGCTACCCTCATTTATAGTCATTTAACCCATTCTTATGTTGTTGCCATGGAAACACCCAGGTGCCTCTAGGCTCCTTTATTGTGACCTGAAGACTAGAAGATCTGTGCGCCAACAGATGTAGCCTATCCACAGTTTTTAAACTTAACGCTCATTGCACCATTGTATTCACCCCCTATACTCAGACATTTTTTATTTACTGCAGGACTGCTTTCGGAAGTGGATGATCCGGATTCATGGCTGAAGGCTCTATTTGAGGCCACATACGCAGCAAACCATTAAGAACTTATATGCGAGCTCTTGGGTCTTTTTGTTTGGTTTCCCAAAGTTGTTTTCCCTCGCTCGCGGCCATTACTACATTGATTCAAATTGACAGCTCTATTGTCCCATTTTTAACATCTGGTGTAATACAGGTTCCCCATTGGCTCAGTGAGTACACTGGGAGTGATGTCATAGACATGTTAGAAATGATTTTTGTCATTATGTCTCTGAATTACTCAATACACTGTGCTCATATAACAAGTTTGGTCATTTTTTATTGAATCCAAGTGAGGTAAACATAACTGGACCATCGTCGTGGTGTCATTGGATTGTACTGAGGTGGTTTCCCATTGTCTTCTTCAGGTTTTTTGTCAGGCTTGTCCCTCATAGCACCTGACCCTAATGAGATTACAGCACCAAACTATGCGAGGAACGTTCAACTCCTTGAGATATCTACAGGCCTGTTCCCAGACACTGTACATGCCTGCATGCCCTCCCCATGGGAAACCTGCATTCGGCGATCTTCCTGGGCTTATTGAAAAATATTGATCAGCAGGTGCCTAGTATTCACCTGCGTAAGGATGCCGATTTCTGATTCCATTTTTCATGCGCCGTTTAATTCTTTGGCATAATTTCTTCCCTTTAACCATGCTCATGATATATTATGTATGATACACTCTATGGTCGTACAAAGGTTACAGTAGTTATTCTGGCTACAACCATCTACCAACTGGTGCAAGAGGTTTTTATTCCAATCACGTATAGTGCAGCTGTTTTGGATTTAAGTCCCCCGTCCTTAGACTCCTGTCTGCAAAATACAACGCAATCTGCAGTTCTCAGTCTTACACCTGTTTGTTAGAATCTCCCTTACCTAAGTCAACCAATAGCCCATCAGTTCATCTTAAACCAGCTCTTAAACCACCAATTGAATGAGGAGGCGTTTTGCTTCAATAATGGTCATTCCATGCGTATAAACACCTACTATAAACTTGCTACGCTAGATGGCATTTATAATGGTCTGGGGTTCGGTGCCCAAATCTACGAAACATATCGTTCTGGCCCATTAATATTAATAATAATTAAAACGATACCTAGCTTTTTGTGCTCCAAGATAAGCCTCCGGCTGAGAAGATCTGTTAATTTGTATGGTTACGGCAATTACGGTGGTATGGGTGGATCAATGGATTGCCTTTCTGTACGTTCGCTCATGAGCAGCCGCTCAGTTCGGATTCAGGAAGTGGAGGATGTGACTCCAACATTCTTAGCACTAAGCCATGGCTGCTTCCTTGTATCAGTCTTGCCTAATTCACGAGTAAAATTTTATCTAAAGATATAACCAGCTAAAATAAATTGCAGTTTCTAAAATATATTGGTATAAAAGAATCATCTTTTATTCTCGGCATCACAGTAGAACATTTATCACTGTAATTGTCTCAGTCTTCCGCACATATTATATTCGCACCACACAATACAGTCGGCAAACTTTTGGAAGTCGAATATCGGGTGATCGTAATGGGCACATCCATAAGCACAAGGAAATATCAGCAGCCTCTCCTTCTCATTGCATTTAATATTTCGCTACAAAGACAGATCTCGATTTGTATCTGCTCAGTTAATGTGCTTTTTCATTCCATTTGGATTTCTGGTCCACCTCGGACCGGATGCTCGAGATGGACGTCCTACCCCAAAAGTGGAGTGAAGCACTCCAAACAGATTACTTTGGAGCCAATCAATTGGGCCGAACTTGCGTTTCCGGAAACGACAACCATTCTTTGCTCATAACTTCAAAAGAAAGCCAGTTCGCTATTCAATTCTTTCAATACAGGTTGCCTCTCTATCCAGTGCAACTTCATGCTGTTAGTCGAGTGAATATTATTGCGAAATCAAACAAATTTTCCTTTCCAATGATCCTAGTATGAGACCGAAAATGAGTGAACATTGCTAGGTACTCCATGGAAGACCATTTGATTGGTTGATGACTCGGACGTCATACTTATTTTGTTTCTGGGAGATAAACGGTCGGACGTCCGCTCGGATGTCCGAGATGGACCAGACGACGCTTTTTCACTCCATTTTTTTACATCACGTCTGGAATCCAATGGGACAACTCTCGAAAGCTTGCTGGAGAGGCGATAAATTATTGCTTATCAATTGGGCTGCCAACTAGGTTTCTATGGACTTCGAGAACACACATCAAAAGTGAATTAGCTGGTGGTTTCATTGTGGCCCAGAAAACTTCTAATGCGGTAATAGTAACAATTCATAAACCAGCAGTGAAACGTCAAGTCAATGTTCAGCAATATGTCAGGAAGTGTAATCAGGATACATTCGTGCGTTCTTGATTCCTGTCTTTTACAAAGAGGTCGGTGGTAAACTGTATGAAAAATAGTGCAAAGTTTCCTGCCAATGTCACAAACCTTTCCTGTCTATATGAGACTGTCAAAACACTTAGAACCGAGTCAAAAATTAGCAGTGGCTGAGTGAAAATGTCTGACTGGCGGAATCTGAAGGAAGTACCAAAACTTACGATCTAAGAGTTAGATAAGGTAAGAAAGACAATCACAAACCTTCTTTTTTTTCTCGCGTGGCGTCTTTGCAGTTATGGTGAAGCCATTGGGTCACATACTTGTCTTTTTGCCAAGTTACTGCTGCTCATTTCATCATAATATTTCCCTGTCTGCTTGGACTGAAACAACTTTCTGTCATTCAACCACCCATCTCAAATTGCTTCCTGCTGTCAGGGAAGCGATTGGGCACCTAGTGTCGACTGATTTAATGTAGTTTCGTCATTTAATGCTAGTCAAGAAATGTGATTTTTAGGATCACCTTTTTTATTTAGACATTCTAGCTTGAATGGTTGAAATCATTCCAAATAAATTCGAAGATAAATGCCAAAATGAAATAGCCGAAGTCGAATAGAATGAGTGAATAATACGTAGTAAGTAAGATAGAGTAAATAAGCTAAGATCTAAGTGTAAGAAAAGATGACAAGCATGAGGCAACAGTTATCATCCACAGTATTAGTATTATGCAGACTATGATGTCCATGACGTGGCAAGGTGATGTCCAGGATAACCGCACACAAAACATCACACCATTCGATAGTGACCGGAAAGTTCTGGAATCCATCCAAGTTGCTTTTGAGCTGGCGACATCCGGAGGATGGGTCTACACGTTCTTCAAAGCGATTAGATCTTTTCATGAATCCTGCTGTCAGAGCTTTTAATATTTGAGTTTTATCTTCCAACTCAATAGCAGAGTTCCAATGAAGGTCGCCCCTAGCTCAAGCCATGTTGAATTCTCAGGGGGATTATCGATCTGTTTCTTGATCTATCAGAATGACCAATCCTGAAGCCAGACTAACTCAATAGCGCTTTGCTGTTCTCCGCTTAGAACATTCTGTCTTAACTAGGCCATCTTGACTCCTGACACTGCCTCTTATCATTTCGCACATCGCCATTCATTAATCTGATATCAATTCTGCCATGATGAAAATTTACCTATAGCAATCCTCCGGAGTAGTTCTTCGGTCATGGCTGGTGGCCCCTCATATCCAGCTTCCTCCATCTTTTTGCTGTCTGATAATTAGCATTTGCATTTGCATTTAGCATGAGGTCATTTAAGATACACCAGCTTTCCAGGGCACAATTTAAGGGTAAGAGATGAATGAAATAGGTGGAAACGTGTGAGAGGTGAAGAGATTTCCAGTTATGAACATCCTCCGAATCACTATTAGAAATCATCCCCTCCTGCTTGTCCAGCAAAAGCTGCAGCAGATTATTACCAGGGTTTCATAGAACTCACCAATTCGCTGCTCGATCATTTTTGATTCACAAGTTTTGATGTCAGGCTCTCAACAGTGTCGCTTAACATTAGAAATTAACTCGGATGAGCGCTTCTGGCATGCATGCCAAGATGTCTTCATGATTATGAGAATGCTCGTGGATTTTCTCCGTTTCGGCAAGAGTGAATGTGTGAGAGAGAAACCATAACATCTGCCGTTACCAGTAAGAAGGTTTTCAGCTTGCCTCTTCAAGCCATCTATTTTGAGACCACTGCAGCACTGGATGTTAAATCAGTATGACCCAGGGGTTTCCCCCCAAGACAGTTAAACCGCAAAAATGTATCTACAGCCAGCCGATGGAAGTACGCTCTACACTCATTACTCTCTATAACCAACATATACTCCTGGTCTGAGAATGCACCGGACTCGTCCCTGACTAGTGACCCTACAGCTATCACTGCATATGGAAAAGAGGGCTGGGCTAACATGGCTTCTGAGGTCTTGAAAATATCTTCTTCCACACCCTGCACAATTTTGAAAAAATGGCAGCTTTCTTGTTGAACTTCTGCATTGTCACTCGGTCTACTTTATACGAGACCGGATCTTTCCTTCCTGTTGTAGTGCCGGGATGGCTGACTCCAGCTTCTTGATCTCTCTTCTGATTTGCTGCCGGGCCGCCTCCAGTTTCCCTTTAATGTACCTGAGGCTACTTCATTTGCCTAGTCATAGCTGAGTGGGTGGTTCATTTGGTAGAATGCCTCTTCTGTCTTGTATCTCTTCAAACCTCAGTTTTTTTACAGACAAAAGAAATTATTTTTTGCATCAGGAGTTTTTTTAATGTCTCTGGCAGTCAAAGAACACGTCCTCATCATAACAAACTGTTGCAGCAGCTGGAGGCAGACCCTATAAGGCACCATGTATCACTCGGCATGTAAAAAGCGAAATCTAAAAATATAGCTTCCACGTGGTCGATTGTGGGAATAAAATATTAAGATTTGAATTCAACAGAAATACTGTATTACAAGGCTACCTCACGATCCATTGTATAAATAAAGTAAGTAAAGTTTTATTTCATTTCATTATCAATGGATCAAATTGAAATGTTACAGAAAATGGAAAATAAAGTCGTATTTTCAATTAAAATGTCACATTTGATGCTGAAAAAATGCCTCCTGCCGCTTCGTGGTTGGACACCTCGGTTGACGGAATTGGCGGCGAGAGGAGACTAGGTGGTTAAAAGTTAGTCTACTGAATAATGGGTATTTGTCATTCCTGAAAATTCTATAAAAATGTTTATGACACACCTGTTGAAAAATGATTCATACTAGGCATATCCATATCAGTCGTTGTTCGTAATTAAGATTAAGATCACCAGTGGTGCATATAATTTAGTTGGCTAGCTTGGGATCCTCTCCAGTTTGATTATATTATATTTATTCAAAAACTATGCCACACCGGGGCAGCATAGGTTAAAATGGATCTGATAAAAGTTTGATAAAACAATTTATAGCACCATACTGTATGGCAATGTACTGTATGGCAATGTACTGCACTATCATCCTATATACCCTACAAGCTTATTGACCACCATTTGACTCGCTCTATGTGCACTATTTTAGCTAACAAAAAGATTTCTGTTGATTATCACCCCTTCGAAGGAAATGTAATGTAGTTAGTTTCTGAGAGGAGGTCTAATTCAAGAGCGGTGCCAATACCAATAAACGCTAAACCTTTCGCAAACGTAGCTAGCATTAGCGGCGAGTTCCCCAATGCCCGATGTACCGGAAAAAAAACAGAAAAAACAGATTACGCTGCCTGAGCGGCGGACCAAGCCCCGATAGATTCCACTTCTCGCGGGATAAAGTTGGTGTGGCGTCAGTGGCTGCTGGCTCGAAATAGGTCCAACACCGGTGTGAGGCAGTGAGCGTTGTTGCAAGGTATTTACACAGCCGGTGGCCATCTTGACTAGCGGTCATTGGAAGTTGTAGGAACACAGCATGACAACCGTTGCTAACAGCCATCGTTTCTGGTTAGAGCGATTTTAGTTTTTGAACTTTAGAGGCCGACCTCATCAACTTCTTTCGTCGAAATGGTATGTTGTTTCATACCAATAGTTAGAGCAATCGATTCTCTACATTTCTGCTGCTTCAATTTTTTTATTTATACCTGTGCGCCCTGAAATTAAGAGATAAAGCTTGCCTTGTTTCTGCGCGTGGTGAAAGATTACTACGATGCTTGGGTTAGCGCTGATTAGCCAATCGATTTTGACTGGCCAATCAGTAGCGAGCATTTGTTAGCGCGGTAGGGCCATCTGCACGTGTTGGCGTTGTGTCAGTATTGGTATAACTGGGCAGCTACTAGCATAAATCATTTGAGAGATCAGACTTCCTAATCGTGTTGCCTGTGATGATAGTATTGAGCTGACATGGTTCAAAACCTTACCTTCTAACAAATCTTCTGGTTTTGTATACTGCTAAGCACAACTGCTTATGCTCATAAAATGATTAAGTGCATTTATTTTTACCCACTCAGTCACATATCACACAGCCTTTGGCTTCTGTTTTTTCCGGCATGGATGAGAATATAAAGAGTCTAAAAAAGTGACTGTCTTTTAAAACAGGAACATCATAATATATGTTCAAAAGCAAGTAAAAACAACAGCATTTGTTCAGTTTCCATAGCTTTGTAACAATGTACTATAGTGCACTGGTGCGTGTGGAGCACTGCCTGAGTCTTCTGCCGCTTTTCAAAACTCCTTCCCATCTTACATTAAACAGCATTTCTGAGATATTAAACACATCCTCTTCATAGAGTTGACCTAAAATCACGAAAAGAAAACACAAAACAAAACAAAAGTTTGCCCTGGTGGATTCGAACCTGGGCTACGGCCGTGATTGAATGTTAGCCGCACAATTCATCATCATTTCTCCTACGGGGCTCCAAACGACGACAAATTTTCAATGGTTCTCGCGTGACAGCAGGTCTTGCCTTCAAATCCTCGGCGCGCTGGCAGCTTTGGTCCTACAACAAAAAGCAAAGCAGGAAAGAGATGGATTTGAAGAGCTCTTTCGAATGATGTAGGATACTTGGGCAAAGCCGGAAAAGATTTTTCATTTTGAAGTGCCTACCATCGGTCATTCAGTCCTATTTTCCACAACACACCACCACAGGGAGTCAAGCCTCCATGATATGGTCAGTCTGCCTTCACAGGTAGTCAGCTGGTTCGAATCCAGCAGGTGGCCTTCCCGTTGGTTTTTGGTGCTTTGCTGGTTAGTTTGGGCTAGCCGCATAGTTTCCTTAGAAGGGGTGCTCTCGTGCCATTCACTGGCAATGGCGTCCACAATTGGTTGAGGGGGTAGTTGCTTGCGACAGGTGATGCTGGCATGGCTGGTGAATTAGGGGATTATAATTGACAAACTATCAGCTCTAAACTTAGTAAAGTTTAAGCTACTACCACTATTTTATGTCGTTTATCTAACTTTTTGATCTTAATCTATTTAGATGGCGCCATGGCCACACCTCTTTTTGACTCAGTTCTAGATGTTTTCCGATTTTCGTAAATCTCATCTAGACAGGAACCAGTCAAGTGTTTACGGCATTATCCTGATGAAACTGCGCACTATTTGTTATGCCATTTATCATCAAGTTGACTAGTTTACAGCATAGGTAGAGTGATATTACTATACGTATACGCATAGAGGTTAAAGCATCAGATCTGATATCTTATCACTAGCAGATTAAGAACCGAGTAAGGCCATGCTGCACCTAGGACTGACCGTCGTTTTCTCATTACTTATTCTCAGGGCATCTGTACCAATTGTGAGTATTGACATTAGCCCATCCCACTGCTGCCACCAAGTATGTCACAGGCTTGCCCGGATTGGTAGCGTGACCTGATTTACTGTCTCTCTTTCTAACTTTCTAACTCTATCTAACTGTCTCTATCACTTGCGGTCATGATGAATCAATGAGATGAAGTATAAGGTTCGCAAACAAAGTGTTGTTTTGTCGACTTGCTAGTTCCCCCTCTAAACTACACCTCTAAACTACCACTACTATAATATATTTGTCATATAAGACACCGAAAATGGATAACAACAGGGTATTGTGTGCCAGAGTGCAAGCAGACTGTCGTTGGTTGTTGGAGCATAATAGTATAAATTATTTTTATATCTGCCTATAGAGTGGGTTAGCAAACCCTGCCTGCGTGCGCTAGAGTAAACATTGATGGTGGGATAGGTCATTGGTTAGATCACTTCTCCCACTTGAGTGTTTGGTCATTCTTTTTAATGGACTTCTTGAAGTTAGATATTTTGATGAATGTCCACTGAGAGTAGATGATACATTTTTTTCCTCCTATTTATACTCCCGATATTCCCTGTACGGGGTCATGGAGTTTGCTCCCTTGTTAACAGGGAGACTTTGCTGGAGCTCAGGAGCAAATTAAGGTCGGATGCCCTTCCTACCACCACCATAGACTTTTTCTGGGGTTCAATCCCACAACTCACTGCGCGAATCGTGTATTCTAAACATTAAGCCACGGCCACTCCCTGAGTACATGATACATGCTGTAATATTATTATACCCATACCTGTACATAACAAAGACTTTTTCGTAGATGGCTGACAGGGGAAACCCAATATCACTCTGGGCAGGCTGCAATGATCTTGAAGCCATAAGTGTTTGTACTTACAACTGCCTGGACATTTCTCCATTTCAATACATTGAGGTTGCTACTTGTGTATACGGCTGTGCTACGGAAGGATGCTCTCCTGGTTGGAATGTGAGTAATCGCGGTAAACATCTGAGCTACATGTAATACCTATAGTTTCATTGATTTGTTGTCACCATCCACTGCATAGCCTCAAGTGGCTTACTTTCTCACGGGCAAAAAAAAGGGAGATATGGGATGAAAATCTGTTTCGATGATGGATCAACTCAAAATCATTGAGCCAGGGACATCAAGTCATGAAGGACTTCTCTTTTCTCAATACATGACCTCACCAGTGTCAGGAGTATGCAGAAATTGGCCTATACTGAGTCTTTGGTTTGGGGTTTCCCAGAGTACGCCAGTAGGAGACTTTCTACTTGCACCCGCGTACCCCGTAATTAAAGAAGAAGGCAGCTCCATAGTTATGCCTCCTTTATTTAATTCCGGGATCTGAAACCGATGAGGTTTATGCGAAAGGCAGAATTTCACCCAAACTGGGAATCAAACTGGGACCCTTGATTCTAGGCCCAGGATGCTATTCACTACAGGCCATCAAAATCGACTTGACTTCAGCAATAACTGACCTAACGCGTATAACCCGAGTACCCATCTTTGTAGAAAAATACTGAATGTGAAGGAGAAGAGAGACTGATGATGTTCTCCTGCTCTTATGGATGTGCCCATTATGATTACCCCACCTTTGACTATCAGAAGTTTGTTGAATGTATTAGGTGGTGTGAAAGTAATATGTGCGGAAGAGTGGGGTAACTAGACCAATAAATCTATTGCAGTAATAAAAAACATAATAAATAATGAACATAATGAAGAAAGCATAAAGGTTTCATACACCAATATTCTTGAAATGGAAAGCCGTGTCATCTGGTTATTAATAGATTAAAGAAAGCAGTCGTGACTTAGTGGGTAAAATACACTGCTTGCCGGAAGTAAGTCGTGAGTTCAAATCCAAGAGAAAGTCAATGTTGGTGGCATGAAGGGCACTTCCTTTGATATAATCTCCCTCAAAGCATAACAACCCTGTTTAAACAAGATCAAGATGAATTTTCTTTCTTTTCTGAACTTAGCCTATTTGAATGGGGCGATTATCGTCCACGAATACCGGTTTAGTTGATGCACTGAGGAGTAACTGGAGTAGCTTGTACCTGACATATATGTAACCAGACGTTTGACAGTACAGAAAAAAATCACAATGTTCTGGATCTGTTCATCGTGGTCATTACTGTTGGGGAAGAATACAAATACTAAGAGAGATTTTATATGCATGAGATGAACTGAGTGGAGGGGTGGGAATTAAAATCCCAGAGATGCGATCATTTTCGTAAATCTCATCTAGACAGGAACCAGTCAAGTGTTTACGGCATTATCCTGATGAAACTGCGCACTATTTGTTATGCCATTTATCATCAAGTTGACTAGTTTACAGCATAGGTAGAGTGATATTATTGTACGTATACGTATAGAGGTTAAAGCATCAGATCTGATATCTTATCATTAGCAGATTTTAATATTTCTATATGACCATAGAGAGTATCATATGCAGCATACCATGTCCATGGTCAATGTAATATGTGCTGAAGACTGAGATCATTAGATCGATAAATGTCCTACTGTGATGCCGAGAATAAAGGATGAATCTTTCATACCAATATGTTAGGGGTAGTGCGAAACCCCATACCCATACCCCAGTACCCCAGTACCTCCGAAACCTAGTACTCACACCTCAAAAACCCAATACCTGATACCCCGATACCTGTGAAAGAAGATACCTTCTGTCCGAAAACCCTAGTATCCCAATCCCTCCAAAAATTAGCACTTTCTATTAAACTCCCGACACAACTAGGTCTATCGAGCGATGAGATTTTAATTATCCTCAAGTTATTACCTGCTTTGAGATAACATAACCAAATAACTTGATCAGTCAGTGAGAGCACTAAAGATGATGACCGTGAACAGATTGTACCTGGGACAAGATGAGAATCAAAAAGCAAACCCCCTCGGGCTTTAATCATTGTGTAAAACTGGAAATACAGCTTACCTACTGGCAGCCCCATGGAACAACGGTGGAGCCCTCAAGGCCTTTACATTGAGGACTTTATCTGAGGGCTTCACCATTTGTCCATTTTTCATTCGTGTACCTGGTAAGCTTTCCACGATTTTTACTATTTAGCGCCCCCACAGACAAATAAAATTGATTGATTACGTTATCTCACAGCAGGTAATGATCTTCGATCAGCGTAGCTATTAACACTCATCGCTTGATAGGCCTGGTTGAGCCGAGAATTTAATCACTCCGCTAGTACTAATTTTCGGAGGTATTTCCCTAAAAGAACCTCTTGGAGTTTGTCGGATTTCACAACACTTTTTTCTTAATAACCTGTTCAGCACAGCGATAGAGATGTGGCTTATATATACGCATTAATTTTGACTGGTTTAATGAACAACAACCGGGTGTACATTATAAGGTTTTCCAAGTTTTAAACACTTCCATCGTGCAACAGGTGTATCAGTGTTGCTGACTATTTTACAGTTGATCGCTAATTAAGATGCATACGAGGTTCGTTGCACGAATCTGTCAGAAATGTCAGCTTGTATAAGGAATTGCAATGAGGCATTCGAGTTTAAATATGGCTGCATCGCAGAATCATGCGGTCCCGCCTGGTTTGGAGGCAACTTCAGTATTTTTATTTCACCAGCCACGCCAGCATCGCCTATCGCAAGCAACTATACCCGCAACGAACAGTGGGCACAATTGCCAGTGTATGGCAAGAGAGCACCCCTTCGAAGGAAACTACGGGGCCAGCACAAACTTACACGCAAAGCACCAAAAACCACCAGGAAGGCCACCCGCTGGATTCGAACCAGCTGACTACCTGTGAAGGCAGACCGACCAAAACATGGAGGCTTGACTCCCCACGGTGATGTGTTGCGGAAAGTAGGACCGATTGACCGAAAGCAAAGGAATGGATGTTCACGACAAAGCCTGGCTTGCCATTAGCCGCGGGACAAACCGCGTTACCAGTGAGAGCGACGAGGTTCTGTCACGTACTGGTCTAGCTGCAACTGTAGTGGGTCGTCGTCGGGTAGTTGTTCAAGGCTCTCGACCGAAACGCTAATGTCCCCATAGTAGCGGTTGTGCTCCATGAGCCAGAGAAGTGCATCATGCACCCTTTGACAGCGGACGCGAAATTCACACACGGCGTCAGCGTTGGCAGATACTGTTGGCTACGTAGTACAAGAACATCAACGGAGACACGTGGCAAAACTGATACAACAGGCTGGATGTCCTGAGGAAAGCAAACGACATGACCTTTGAATCGTCATTGGCCACCGCGATATTCAGGAAGTCGCATAACCGACATGACAGGGGCCACGCAAGCGGATAGCTGTGACCAAACTAAATCGTCATCAGAAAGATCATCAGCCGTCGAGGCGCGATGGCGAGATTTACTGTAAGCGGGGTGGCGGGTGAGGCGGCGATGATGTGCGTTCGACGGCATGCCCGTCCCAGTGAAATGCACCCCGAATTAGCAACTAGATGGCAGTAAGTCGACTGGAGACCCCTGTTGAGTCACAAGCGACTGGGACACTTACTGCCACTTGAAGTCCCCGCCAGGCAGTGGACGCGTCTGTGAGAAGGAGCCCCGAACAAGTCAGTTTCTGCAACGAAAACAGATAACACCTGTAAGCAAAGTGGTCAGGGTGAAACATTGAAATGGGACAGAGGCCTCACTAGTAAGGGGGTGACAGCATCAAGAACAAAACAAGGCCGCCGAATGACGGTAAAAGTGCACCAGGTTGTAAAGTTGCCCACACGGAGATCAGACACAACACAAACACAACCTCCAGTTAGCCATGCAGTATGGCTTTGACACCGGAGAAAAGCGCAATGTCA
>Ga0224501_10002334_pt1 | contig 14883 bp, 10 predicted proteins | sample SF_Oct11_sed_USG_4_FD_169105 | JGI IMG/M metagenome (GOLD analysis project Ga0224501, IMG submission 169105) | Sediment microbial communities from San Francisco Bay, California, United States - SF_Oct11_sed_USGS_8_1 | ecosystem: Environmental > Aquatic > Marine > Sediment | place: USA...
CCCGTTTCCAGCCCCCCGGGGTCCGGCTACCTGCGTCATTGCGCCGGGTCCAGATGCGATCCTTGAAACTTTTCAGGAAATGCGCCCGCACCGTGGGATCGTTGATGCGCCGCGTCAGATCTTCGAGTCGTTTCTGAAGCGCGGCGCGGTCTTCCGGGGTAGTGATCATGCGGCCCCGGGTTTCCATCTGCCACAACACATCAGACAACGGAATCGCCTTCGCCAGCACCCTGGACATTTCTTCCGCGCCGGCGCGCCGGATCAGGGTGTCGGGATCATCGCCGGCCGGAAGTTCGGCGATGCGGAGCGAATAGCCGGGCTTGAGCAGGGGCAGCACCCGTTCCGCCGCGCGGCCGGCGGCCCGCGCCCCGGCGGTGTCGCCGTCGAAACAGAGCACGGGTTCGCGCACGATGCGCCACAGTTCCATGATCTGTTCTTCCGTCAGCGCCGTGCCCAAAGGCGCGACGGCGGTCAGGAAGCCCGCCTGATGGAGCGCGATCACGTCCATGTAGCCTTCGCTGACCACGGCTTCGCCCTTGGCCCGGATTTCCTTGCCGGCCAGGGACAGGGCGTAAAGCGTACGGCCCTTGTGAAACAATGGAGTTTCCGGCGAGTTTAGATACTTGGGTTCGCCGTCGCCGAGAATGCGCCCGCCGAAGGCGATGACGCGGCCCCGCCGGTCGGTGATGGGAAACATGATGCGGCCGCGAAACCGGTCGTAAGAATCCCGTCCGCTATCTTCCGGGCGGATCAGCAGACCGGCTTCGATCATTTGCCCTTCGGAAATGTTTTCCCGCGCCAGGGCGGTTTTCAGGAACCCGCGGCTGTCGGGCGCGAACCCCAGGCGGAATCGCGTGAGGGTTTCATCGCCGAGGCCCCGGCCTTTCAGGTAGTTTAGCGCCGGCCGGCCTTCGGGCATGCGCAGGGTTTTCTCATAGACTGCCGCCGCCTGTTCCATCACATCATAGAGGCTCTGATTGCGCAGGGCCCGTTCGCGTTCCTGCGGCGTATCCACGGGAACTTCCATCCCGGCGTCGCCGGCCAGGCGTTCAACCGCTTCCGGGAAGCTCAGGCCTTCGGTCTGCATGACGAAATCGAAAGCGCTGCCGTGGGCGCCGCAGCCGAAACAATGATAAAACCCCTTTTCCTCGTTGAGCGTAAACGACGGGGTCTTTTCCTTGTGAAAGGGGCAGAGCCCCAGATGCTCGTGACCTTTGCGAGTCAGCTTGACGCGGCGGGATACAACTTCGGCCAGGCCGGTGCGGGCGCGAAGCTCATCCAGGAACTGGGGCGTAAAGGCCATGCGGAGATACTTTCGGATATACCGAGATTAATTACGGCTGAAGGCCGCTATTTTAACAGAGCCGAGTGTAGGGCCATTCCGGCAGGCCGAAAACGTTGCAAAGCGGGGATAAGTCGTCTTTTCTCCGTCCCCCCGTTCCGGGAAAATACGCGAATCGGCCAAATAGGCAGGAAGTCGGCAGGAGAATCAGCCCAGTTGGGCCTTGACCATGGGACCGGCCTTGGAAAAATCCATCTTGCCGGCGTAACGGTCCTTGAGCACTCCCATGGTGCGGCCCATGTCCTTGAGCGACTGGGCGTTCAGTTCCTTGATCACACCTTTAATAGCGGACGCCATTTCTTCTTCGTCCATCTGCTCGGGCAGGAAACCTTCAATGATTTCGATTTCCTCGGCTTCCTGTTGGGCCAGTTCGATCCGGCCGCCCTTTTCATACATTTCGATACTTTCGCGGCGCTGCTTGATCATGGATTGCAGCATGGAAAGGATTTCGGCGTCGTCAACGCCGTCGGAATTGCCCTTGCCCCGGGCCGTGATATCCCGGTCCTTGAGCGCGGCCAGGATCAGGCGGACGGTGGAAACGGTTCGCGCATCCTTCGTCTTCATCGCCGCCTTCAATGCATCGCCGAGTTGATCGCGCAACATCGTCGTTCTCCCTCAGAGCTTCGCTTATTGATGATTTTTTTCAGGGAGCAAAGACGTTAACGAAAAAAGGTTAAAAAGGCAAATACTCTGATTAGAGCAACATATTGAAATATAATGATTTTTCATCCACAGACTGAAATACGCCCCCCTTGACGGCGGAGCCTGATTTGCTTAATAAAGCGCCAACCGTTGCGACTTTTATAGCAAAACCGCGGTTACCCGAACCGGGCTCCTTCTTTTCAGGATCAGCCACATATGGCCGAAGCCACGTCCACCGCCGCGCCGCCCACCCAGGGGGCGCGTTCTTTTTGCGCGCCGGAAGTAAAGCCGGAAGGCGCGACCGCGGCGCTGATTCTGGCCGACGGCAGCGTATTTTGGGGCCGGGGCGCCGGCGCCGAAGGCGTGAACGTCGGCGAGGTCTGTTTCAACACCTCGATCACCGGCTATCAGGAAATCCTCACCGATCCGTCCTACGCCGGCGAGATCATCACCTTCACCTTCCCCCACATCGGCAACGTCGGCACCAACCCGGAAGACATCGAGACCGTGACCCCGGCGGTGCGGGGCTGCGTGCTGCGCACCGACATCACCGATCCTTCCAACTGGCGGGCGGCCAAACATCTGGACGCCTGGCTCAAATCCATAAACCTGATCGCGGTCACCGGCATCGACACCCGCCAACTGACCCGGCGAATCCGGGACGGGGGCGCGCCCAACGGGGTGGTGGTCCATGCCGCCGACGGCGCCATCGACGTCGCCGAAATGGTGGAAAAGGCCAAAGCCTGGCCTGGGCTGGAAGGTATGGACCTGGCGAAAGAGGTCACCTGTGCGCAATCCTCCACCTGGGACGAAGCCCAATGGACCCTGGGGCAAGGTTACGCCACCCAGACCGCGCCCACCCGCCACGTGGTGGCGGTGGATTTCGGCGCCAAGCTCAACATCCTGCGCTGCCTGGCGGCATCGGGGTGTAAGGTCACCGTGGTCCCGGCGACGGCGTCCGCCGACGAAATTATGGCCCACCGGCCCGACGGGGTGTTTCTGTCCAACGGCCCCGGCGACCCGGCGGCGACCGGCATCTACGCCGTGCCCATGATCCAAGGACTGCTGGAAAAAAATATTCCTATCTTCGGCATCTGCCTCGGCCATCAGTTGCTCGCCCTGGCCGTGGGCGCCACCACCGCCAAGATGCACATGGGCCACCGCGGCGCCAATCATCCGGTTAAGGATTTGCTGACCGGCCGGGTGGAAATCACCAGCCAGAACCACGGTTTCGTGGTGATGCGCGAAAGCCTCCCCGCCCATGTGATCGAAACCCACACCTCCCTGTTCGACGGCACGCTGGAAGGCATCCGCGTCGAGGGCCGCCCCGCCTTCTCCGTGCAGTACCACCCGGAAGCCTCCCCGGGCCCGCAGGACAGCCATTACCTGTTCGCGCGGTTCATGGAGATGATTGAGGGAACGGCCTGACCCATGCCCAAACGCACCGACCTTAAATCCATCCTCATCATCGGCGCCGGGCCGATCGTCATCGGTCAGGCCTGCGAGTTCGATTATTCCGGCGTCCAGGCATGCAAGGCGCTGCGCGAGGAAGGCTTCCGGGTCATCCTGGTCAATTCCAACCCGGCGACCATCATGACCGACCCGGGCATGGCCGACGCCACCTATGTGGAACCGATCACCCCGGAAATCGTCGAGCGCATTATCGCCCATGAAAAACCCGACGCCGTGCTGCCGACCATGGGCGGGCAGACGGCCCTGAACACGGCGATCGAATTGGCCGAGCGCGGCGTCTTGGAAAAATACGGGGTCGAGATGATCGGCGCCGACGCCCGCGTCATCGCCAAGGCCGAAGACCGCCTGCAGTTCCGCGACGCCATGACCTCCATCGGCCTGGAATGCCCGAAAAGCCTGCTCGTCAAAAACATGGACGAAGCCCGCGCCGCGCAGGAAGAGATCGGCCTGCCGGTGATCATCCGCCCGTCGTTCACCCTGGGCGGCATCGGCGGCGGCATCGCGTTCAATTCCGCCGAATTCGACAAGATCGTGTCCGGCGGGCTGGCGGCATCCCCCGTGCACGAAGTGCTGATCGAGGAATCGGTATTAGGGTGGAAAGAATACGAAATGGAGGTGGTGCGCGACAACGCCGACAACTGCATCATCATCTGTTCCATCGAAAACATCGACCCCATGGGCGTGCACACCGGCGATTCCATCACCGTCGCGCCGGCGCTGACCTTGACCGACAAGGAATACCAGATTATGCGCAACGCCTCGATCGCGTGCCTGCGCGAAATCGGCGTCGATACCGGCGGTTCCAACGTGCAGTTCGCGGTCAACCCCAAGGACGGCCGGTTGGTGGTGATCGAAATGAATCCCCGGGTGTCGCGTTCTTCCGCCCTGGCTTCCAAGGCGACCGGTTTTCCCATCGCCAAGGTCGCGGCCAAGCTCGCCGTCGGCTACACCCTGGATGAATTGATGAACGACATTACCGGCGTCACGCCGGCCAGTTTCGAGCCGACCATCGATTACGTGGTCACCAAGATTCCGCGCTTCACCTTCGAGAAATTTCCCGGCACCGAACCCATTCTCACCACCTCCATGAAATCCGTGGGCGAGGCCATGTCCATCGGCCGCACCTTCGCCGAATCCCTGCAAAAGGGATTGCGCTCCATGGAAACGGGGCTGACCGGCCTCAACGAGGTCGAGATCGCGGGCGTGGGTCCCGATGGCGGCGGCGAGGGCAGCGATATCCGCAACAGGGTCCGCGCGGCGCTGGCCGAATCTTCGCCCGAACGCATTCTGCGCATCGCCCAGGCCTTTCGCCTGGGGCTCTCGTTCAAAGATATCCAGGCGTCGTCCCATTACGATCCCTGGTTCCTGGAACAGATCGAATCCATCGTCACGGTGGAGAAGGAGATCCGGGACCGCGGCCTGCCCATCGAGGCGCAAGGATTGCTCCGGCTTAAAAAAATGGGCTTTTCCGACGAGCGCCTGGCCGAGTTGAGCGGGCGGACCGCCGACGATGTGACGGCCCTGCGCCGCGCCCTGGACGTGCGCCCCGTGTACAAGCGGGTGGACACCTGCGCCGCCGAGTTCCCGTCCCAGACCCCTTATATGTATTCGGCCTATGAAGGGGACGGCTTCCATGCGCCTGAATGCGAATCCGACCCCTCCGATAGGCCCAAGGTCGCCATCCTCGGCGGCGGTCCCAATCGCATCGGCCAGGGGATCGAGTTCGATTACTGCTGCGTGCACGCGGCCTATGCCCTGAACGAAGCCGGGCTCGAGACCATCATGATCAACTGCAACCCGGAAACCGTGTCCACCGATTACGACACCTCCGACCGGCTCTATTTCGAACCGCTGACCGCCGAGGACGTGATTGAAATCGTCCGCATCGAACAGACCAAGGGCGACTTCAGGGGCGTTATTGTGCAATTGGGCGGACAGACGCCGTTGAAGCTTTGCCACGCACTGGAAGCCGCCGGCATTCCCATCCTCGGCACCTCGCCCGACGCCATCGATCTGGCGGAAGACCGCGAACGGTTCCAGGTGCTTTTGCAAAAACTCAACCTGCTCCAACCGGCCAACGGCATCGCCCGGTCGGTGGAAGAGGCGGAAGTTGTCGCCGATCAAGTAGGCTATCCCCTGGTGGTCCGGCCGTCCTACGTGTTGGGCGGCCGCGCAATGGAAATCGTTCACGACGCATCGGCGCTGCTCAGATACATGACGACGGCGGTCAAGGTATCGGGCGACAGCCCGGTGCTGCTGGATTCGTATTTGCAGGACGCCATCGAGATTGACGTGGACGCCGTTTGCGACGGCGAAGACGTCTACGTCGCCGGTATCATGCAGCACATCGAGGAAGCGGGCATTCATTCCGGAGATTCGGCGTGTTCGCTGCCGCCGTATTCGCTTTCCGACGAGGCCATTGCTGAACTCAAGCGCCAGACCGCGATTCTCGCCCGCGCCTTGGGCGTGGTTGGTCTGATGAATGTGCAGTACGCCATCAAGGACGGCGATATCTACATTCTCGAGGTGAACCCGCGGGCCAGCCGTACCGTGCCTTTCGTCGCCAAGGCCACCGGCGTTCCGGTCGCCAAGATCGCGGCGCGCGTCATGGCCGGCGAGAAGCTCAAATCCTTCGGCCTCAAGGACTCAGTCCCCATGAAACATGTGGCGGTTAAGGAAGCGGTGTTCCCGTTCTCGCGCTTCCCCGGAGTCGACATCGTGCTCGGGCCGGAAATGAAATCCACCGGCGAGGTCATGGGCATTGATTCCGATTTCAGCCTCGCCTTCGCCAAATCCCAACTGGGCGCGGGCATCCGACTGCCGGCGGAAGGAACGGTTTTCATTTCCGTCAGGAATCGCGACAAGCAGGCCGCTTGTGATCTTGCGCGGCGGCTCGCAACGCTCGGGTTCAAGTTGATTGCGACCTCGGGAACCGCCGAATTCCTGAGCAGGGAAGGGCTGGAAGTGAAAAAGGTCAACAAAGTGCTGGAAGGTCGCCCCCATTGCGAGGACGCCATCATTTCCGGCAAGGTTCAACTGGTCATCAACACCACCGAAGGCGCCCAGGCCCTGAGCGACAGCTTCTCCATTCGGCGCTCCGCCCTGACCAATAATGTCCCCCATTACACCACCATCGCCGGCGCCCAGGCCATGGTTGGGGCCATAGAATCCCTCAAAGACGGCGACGGCCTTGAAGTTGCGCCTTTACAGTCGTATTTTAAAACCACGTTCTAGATTTTTTTAACTCCCTGGAATGTTGATTTTAACGGCCTTGAAGAAGGCCGTTATTTAGTTTTGATGATAAATGATGGATCGCCGACAATGGAAAAAATCCCCATGACCCGCGAAGGCCTGGTCCGGCTGGAAGATGAACTCAAGCGTCTGAAATTCAAGGAACGCCAGGCGATCATTCACGCCATCTCCGATGCCCGGGAACATGGCGACCTGTCTGAAAACGCAGAATACCACGCCGCCCGAGAACGTCAGAGTTTCGTCGAGGGCCGGATTCTTGAACTGGAAGATATCGTCAGCCGTGCCGAGGTTATCGACATCACTCAGTTTTCCGGGGACGTGGTGCGGTTCGGCGCCTGGGTGATGTTGGCCGACGAAGAAACAGACGAAGAATCCACCTATCAGATCGTCGGGTCCCATGAAGCCGAAATCGGCGATGGGCGCCTCTCGGTAACTTCCCCGCTGGCACGGGCGTTGATTGGAAAAAGCCTGGGGGATTCGGTTGAAGTCGTCACCCCCGGGGGATCGAAAATTTACGAAATTATCAAGGTGGATTACCGTTAGTTACACCTTGACCCCATTCTTGGGTTTCGGAGCCTTGGTCTTATTGGTGGAAGCGGCGGCCTTTTTTACATTCTCATTCAACAAAATGGGGACGCCGGGTAACGATTTGGATGCCCGGATCGATAACGCCGACTTTACGTGGCTGACATTGGGCGCTGCCGTCAGCCGGGTTGTCAGAAAATCCTGGTAAGCGTCCCAGTCGACCGCCACCACCTTCAACAGAAAATCCGTTTCCCCCGCCAGCATGTGGCATTCCCGCACTTCCGGCCATTTGCCGACCAAGTCTTCAAATGCTTCCAGGTCCGTTTCAGCCTGGCTGTCCAGCCCCACCTGGGCGAAGACCGTGACGTTGAAGCCGAGCGCCTTGGCCTCCAGATCGGCATGATAACCCTGAATGTAGCCGGCTTCTTCCAGCGCCCGGACCCGACGCAGGCAGGGGGGCGCGGATATCCCGGCGCGGCTGGCCAGTTCCACATTGGTAATGCGGCCGTTTTCCTGCAAATCGCGCAATATCTGGCGGTCGATGCGGTCCAGCTTGACCCGTTGCATGGGTAAAACTCCAAAATCTGGGGCGATTGAGTAATTATATTATAATGCTCAGGTGGCCAAGCCAAGATCGCATCGTCGGGACATCCACGGTTCGGAAGGGATTTTCGTTCTTTTAATCTCCTTTCACGTATCAACCTCTTCCTGGAAATGGAGACTATTATGGCAAGACTTTTGATGATCATTGCCCTATTCGCGCTTTTTTCAGGCTTTCAGCCCTTACGCGCCGAGGGCGCACCCTGGATGGTAATGGCTCGCCATGGCGAATGCATGTCCCTAGAATCCGCCGCCCGCCGCCTGCCAGAACTAAGAGGCGTTTCCGACCCCTATTCCTTTGCCCTGGCCCTGCGTCAGGCGGGCGAAAAGGTTTCCGTGTCCGAACAGACCGTGAAAAACATTACCTTCGTCAAAATCAATGCTCCCGACCGTGGGCTGGCGATGGTTTTTGTGCCGCCCGTCGCTTGCCGGTAGGGGATTTATCCATACCTTTTTCAGGGGTCATCCGCTGCTTGCTTCCCGCCCCCGGCATACCTATTTTGGGTCCGCGCATATCTTGATGTATACTTCAATTTACCGAGCCTTCGCGGCCACGAGGAATCCTTTTTCATGCCAGAATCCTTTCATTCCAAAGCCCTGATCATCGGTTCGGGCCCGGCGGGGTATACCGCCGCCGTTTATGCTGCCCGCGCCAACCTGAACCCCATCCTGATCAAGGGTCTGCAGGCCGGCGGTCAGCTGACCATTACCACCGATGTGGAAAACTATCCCGGTTTCGCCGAGCCGGTGCAGGGTCCCTGGTTGATGGAACAAATGCAGGCCCAAGCGGAAAAGGTTGGCGCGCGGTTGATCGACGACACCATTATCAGTGCCGACCTTTCCGGACCCCCCTTCCGCCTGGAAGGCGATTCAGGCGACGTTTATACCGGCGATACCCTGATCATCTGCACCGGGGCGTCGGCCCAATGGCTCGGTCTGCCGTCGGAAGAAAAATTTATGGGCTTTGGCGTTTCGGCGTGCGCCACCTGTGACGGATTCTTTTTCCGCGGCCGGGAGGTCGCCGTCATTGGCGGCGGAAATACGGCGGTCGAAGAAGCCCTTTTCCTGACCAATCATGCGAGCAAGGTCTACCTTATTCACCGCCGCAACGAATTGCGGTGCGAAAAAATCCTTCAGGACCGCCTGTTCAAGAACGAAAAGATTGAACCGGTCTGGGACAGCGTGCTGGACGAAATTCTCGGCGTGGAAGACCCTCTCGGGGTCACCAAGATCAGCATCAAAAACGTGAAAACGGGCGAAAGCCGTGAAATTCCCGTCGAAGGCGTTTTTGTCGCCATCGGGCACCTTCCCAACACGGAACTTTTTAAAGGCCAGGTGAACATGGACGGCGGCTACATCCTTACCAAACCGGACAGTACCGCAACCAATATTCCCGGTGTTTTTGCCGCCGGCGACGTTCAGGACCATGTCTTCCGTCAAGCGGTCACCGCCGCCGGCACCGGCTGTATGGCAGCCCTCGAAGCAGAAAGGTTTCTCGCCGATCAGACGCAGACGCCAAGCGCTGAGTAACAATGGAAACGACACCGTTTCCGCAAAGGACAAGTGATCTTCATGGATTGGGATAAACTCAGGGTGTTTCACGCGGTCGCCGAAGCCGGCAGTTTTACGCACGCCGGTGAAAAGCTGAATCTGAGCCAGTCGGCGATCAGCCGGCAGATTGGCAGTCTTGAGGAAAGCCTCAATGTCTCGCTGTTTCACCGCCATGCCCGCGGATTGATCCTGACCGAACAGGGAGAAATGCTTTTTAGCGCGGTGAAGGACGTTTTTACCCGCCTGACCATGACCGAGACCCTGCTCCGGGAAAGCAAGGACCGGTTACGGGGGCCTTTGAAGGTTTCGACCACGGTTGCCTTCGGATCGATATGGCTGTCTTCGCGGATCCGGGAATTTCTCGACCGCTATCCCGACATCGACGTTTCTCTGGTCCTTGCCGACACCGAACATGATCTTTCCATGCGTGAAGCCGACGTCGCCATCCGCATGATGCCGCCCCGACAGCCGGATTTGATCCAGCGCAGCCTGATGACCCTCAATTACCATGTGTTCGCGGCGCCGGAATATTTAAAATTAAACGGCACGCCGAAAACGCCCGAGGACTTGGACCACCACAAAATGGTGGTCTACGGCGATGATGCCCGCCCGCCGGTGCGCAATCTGAACTGGCTGCTAACGGCCGGGGCGAAGCCCGGGATCAAGCGCCGGGCCGTGCTCAAGGTCAACAGCATTTACGGCATCTTCCGCGCCGTGCAAAGCGGGCTCGGCATCGGCGCGCTACCCGATTATATGAGCCGTGAAGCGGGCAATCTGGTCGAGATTTTACCTGAACTTCGCGGCCCGACCGTGGATACGTTTTTCGTCTATCCTGAAGAATTGCGCCATTCCCAGCGCATAACTGTTTTCAGGGATTTCCTTCTGGAAAAAATCTCTGCGGAAACCTTCTGATTTTTCCTATTTTTCAGGGGGTTGCTCTTATTTCCGCGCATGCATTTTATGCATGGCTGGCCTGTCCATTTATGTCTGGATTAATTGGTTGGAGATTCCTATATTCTCTTTCATCGATGTTGCGTTGCAACATCATAAGATTTCTCGATTTCGGGACCTCGTCCCGGAAAAAGGGCCCTTTCTCATGTTTGGGTCCTTGCGTCTCCCAGACGTGAAGCCTCCCTGTATAACTCGCCGGGCTCTCTTGAGAGTCCGGCGTTTTTTTATCCACAGGTTTTTGGATTTTTTACTGGACTTACATCAGTAAATGCTTATATTAGAGATAGATGATGTTGCCAACTTTGGTTCGTTGTTTCCTCCTCCCCCCCTTGGATCATCGAACGCGGCAACCAGGCCCGAGGCGGTCTATCCCTAGTCCCCTTGGACCCTTCGTCTCCTAGACGAAAGTCTCCCTGTTGAACTCGCCGGACTCATTTGAGTCCGGCGTTTTTTTAGGGGAGCTTCTCTGCCTGAATAATTATTTTTTGCTTTCGGCTCGATCGGCAATGATCTTATCGGCAATCTTGCCGGTCAGTTCCTGCAGATGATCGAATTTCCATTTGAAGGTGCCGACCCCCAGCGTCAAGGACCTGAGCTCATTGATCAGGTCAAAGATTTCCGATTGCGGAAGCTGGACGGAAACTTCATCCCAGCCGTTCCATCCCGGCTTGGCATCGAAGCCGAGAATTTGTCCCCGACGACCGCTGACCAGCCGCTGAACCTTGGAAGTGAATTCACTGGGAAGCGAGATATCCACTTTAAAGATCGGCTCCAGCAGAACGGGTCCACACTTGGGCATGGCTTCACGCATGGCCAGTTGCGCCGCCGCCCGAAAGGCCATATCCGAACTGTCCACCGCATGAAACTGGCCATCTGTCAGGGTGACGGCGAAATCCACCACTGGGAAACCGAACGGGCCGCGGGACATATAATCCCTCACCCCGTGTTCGACGGCGGGGATATACTGCTTGGGCACAACGCCGCCGGTGATGGTATCGTTGAACTCGAATCCCGACCCCCGGGGCAAGGGCTTGATTTCCACATGGACATCGCCGAATTGTCCATGGCCACCGCTCTGTTTTTTGTGCCGGGCGTGATGGGAGATGCTTTTGGTGATCGTTTCCTTGTAGGGCACCTGAGGCTTGGTTGAGGTAACCCCGAGGGAATAGCGATTTTTGAGCCTGTCGATGGCGATTTGAAGATGGGTTTCACCCTGGCCCCATAGCAGCAATTCGCTGGTATCGGGATTATGTTCAAAGGTCAGCGACGGGTCTTCTTCCACCAGCTTGGTCAACGCGCCGCTTAGCTTGACTTCATCGGAACGATGTTCGGCATGAATGGTGAGAGCATAAAGAGGGCTTAAGGCTTGCGGCCAGGCATCAAGAGAGGATTTGTCCGTGGCCGTCAAAAGATCACCGGCATGAACATTCTCCATTCGCCCCAGGGCCACGACCTCGCCCGATGCAGCCTTGGAAAGCTTGTTCTGCTTGGAGCCAAGAAGACTGAAAAGGCCGCTGACCCGTGAACCATCCAGATTCATGCCGTCGGTGACTTCTCCCTGCATGATCCGGGCAAGAGACATCTTGCCCGTTTGACTCCCATGCAGGGTTTTAAACACCTGGACAACAGGCCCAGAATCGCTTTCGTTCAGCCCCAACCGTTTCGCGGTTATGGCCGGTTCCGGTGCTTCGTGGCGCAGCAGCTTGAGAAGCCTTTGGATTCCGTGATCCTGCTCGGCGGATCCGAAAATCACGGGCACGATCAGGTCCTTATGCAAATCCGTAGTCAGATTGGAATAAATTTCATCGGTCGAGGGAACCGTATCTTCCAGCAATTCCTCGAGCAGGGTGTCGTCAAAATCAGCAAGGGATTCGAGAAGCTCGCCCCGGGTCTTTTGTTCACGGTTATTCAACTCGTCCGGCACCTGTATAAGATCGGAAGGCTTGCCGGGGTTCCACTTCCAGGCCCGTTCGCTGACCAGATCCACAAGGCCGATGATTTCATCACCGTTCCGCATCGGAATTTCGCGCAAAATCAGCGGCCGTTCAGATACTTCCTGCAAGGCTTCAAGAGTTGCCCTTACCTTTCGGCCGGGAACATCCATTTTGTTGATAAAAATAATGTGCGGAATTTTGTGATCATCCAAGAACTTGAGAAGAGGCGCAACGGTAAGCGCCTTCTCTTCTTCGGATTCACAAACGATCACCGCCGTATCCACGACCATCAGGGCGCTCATGGCATCCTGGGACAATTCCACCGAACCGGGGCAATCTATAAACGTCCACTGATCGCCAAGGTATTCGGTACTGGCGACATTGAGTTCGGTGCTCATCTGCCGGGCGCGGGCTTCGGGCGTGCTATCGCCGACCGTATTCCCTTCCTTGATGGCCCCCTTGCGATTGACCGCGCCGGTGGCCGAGACCAAACTTTCCAGCAAAGTCGTCTTACCACTCAGATAAGGCCCAACGAGTGCGGCGCAACGGGGCGCGGATGGTGTTTTGTCTGGCATGGACGCCTCCTTCCCAGGATTCAACTAATGTTGATGGATGCACTTATCGTGCGTCTTTTTTTGGCGACCCATTAAGGCTACGGAACATCCGCACGGATGCAAGCAAAAAGGAGTTGCCGGGCAACTCCTTCATACCACGAAGTTTTTTTGATCCGCCTTGTTTGAGATCAATTTCAACGCATTAAGTTCGGCCGCTGTTCAACCGGGGAGCGCGGGAGCTCCCTGAAGATAGGGTTTCAAAACAGCATAAGCCATTCTATGAACAGGCGTATCCACGCCCAACTCAATCCCCAGATGAACCGCCGTACCGCTCAGGTATTCCAACTCCAGGGGTTTTCCAGCTTCCAGGTCGTTCAACATTGAGGACTTCATTCCCGCCCCAAGTTTGTCGGCGAACCCCATCTGCCGCTGGACGACATCCTCATCCAGGGCAACTCCCCGGGCACGACCCACCGCCGCGATTTCCTCCATAGCGGCGGCAAAAAGAGCGCGAGTGTCCGGGTCTTCCCGGATCGGGCCGAGAGGAAGGCGCGTCAAACACGTCAATGCGCTCATGGCTCCTAAAAATATGAACTTTGACCACAGGGTGACTTCAATGTCTTTGGCGATTCCGATTTCAACACCAGCGTCAGTAAAGGCGGCCGCTAGAATTTCAGCGCGCGCGCTGTGCGCGTTTCCTGATTTTTCGCCGAATTCACCTATGGATAATTTGGCCAGGGTGCCGCCATGGCGAATCACCCCGGGCGCCTCGATCATGGCGGGAATATAGGCGACTCCGCCCATCATCCGCTCAGGACCGAATGCCTCCCGGATTAGATCCGGACCCCCAATGCCGTTTTGGAACGGAACAATCGTTGTCTTGTCACCGACCAACGGCTTTATCAGTTGAGCCGCCGCTTTCATGTCCTGTAATTTGACCATGAACAGAACGAAATCGACCGGGCCCACGCTTGCCGGATCGTCGGTCGCGTTCACACCTTCAACGGTGAAATCACCTAGGGGGCTAAGCACCTTGAGGCCATGATCGCGGATCGCGTTCAGGTGCGCGCCCCGGGCAATGAAGGTCACATCATAACCGGCCGCCGCCAACCGGCCGCCGAAATATCCGCCGATGCCGCCGGTGCCCATGACCGCGAATGTGGGTTTTGCTTCCATGAAATGAGGTGGCTTTCCTATTTCAAGGCCGCACAGGCTCGCTGGATGCGGATGCAGGCTTCTTCCAGCAGGTCGGTCGAAGTGGCGTAGGACACCCGGAAATGGGGCGACAGACCGAAGGCAACCCCCTGGACCGCGGCCACGCCTTCGCTATCCAGAAGATAGCTGACAAAATCTGAATCGGTATTGATGATCGCACCGTCGGGGGTCTTTTTGCCGATGGCGCCGGCACAGGAAGGATAGACGTAGAAGGCCCCTTCCGGCGTCGGGCAACTGAGCCCCGGCGCCTGGTTAAGCATGGACACCACCAGGTCGCGGCGTTCTTTGAAAATCGCGTTGTTTGTGGCGAAGAAATCGGTGGGACCGTTCAGCGCCGCCACCGAGGCTGCCTGCGAGATGGAACTGGTATGGGTGGTGCTTTGCGACTGCACCTTGTTCATGGCCTTGATTAAATCGAGCGGACCCGCGGCATAGCCAACCCGCCAGCCGGTCATGCTGTAAGCCTTGGAGAGGCCGTTGAGCGTCAGGGTGCGGTCGTACAATGCGGGCTCGACCTGGGCCGGCGTCACGAACTTGAAATCGTCATAGATGATGTGCTCGTAGATATCATCGGGCATGATCCAGACATGAGGATGCCTCAGCAGTACATCTGTGATGGCCTTCATCTCGTCAAACGTATATCCGGCGCCGGTCGGGTTGGAAGGCGAGTTGATGAGCAGCCATTTGGTCCTCGGCGTGATCGCCCGGTCCAGGTCTTCCGGACGCATCTTGAAGCCGGACTCGGCCGGACATTCGACGAACACCGGCTTGCCCCCGACCAGAACCGCCATGTCCGGATAGGACACCCAATAGGGCGCGGGAATGATGACCTCGTCGCCGGGGT
>Ga0224501_10002335_pt1 | contig 14882 bp, 13 predicted proteins | sample SF_Oct11_sed_USG_4_FD_169105 | JGI IMG/M metagenome (GOLD analysis project Ga0224501, IMG submission 169105) | Sediment microbial communities from San Francisco Bay, California, United States - SF_Oct11_sed_USGS_8_1 | ecosystem: Environmental > Aquatic > Marine > Sediment | place: USA...
AAGCCCTTACCCCCTCCGCCGGTAGCCGCCTTAAGCATCAGGGGAAAACCGACTTTGCTTGCTATGTCGCTTAGCTCTTCCAGGGAACCCACCCCCTCGCAAGTGCCCGGCACGACGGGTACTCCTGCTTCGGTCATCATCCGCCGGGAGGTGAGCTTGCTCCCTATAAGCCGGATTGACTCTGCAGAGGGACCGATGAACACCAGGCCGGCTTCCTGACAGGCAAGGGGAAATTTGGGATTCTCCGCCAGAAAGCCGTAGCCGGGATGAATGGCCTGGGCACCAGAGCTTTTGGCTACCTCTATTATCTTATCAGTGCGGAGATAGCTCTCCGCCGATGGCGGCGGACCGATGAGGTAGGCTTCGTCGGCAAAGCGGAGATGGAGCGCCTGTCGGTCGGCTTCGGAATAGACCGCCACCGTCCCCATGCCCATCTCCCGACAGGCACGCATCACCCGGATGGCAATCTCCCCCCGATTGGCAACCAGAACCTTCTTAAACATGCTCCTTACTTAATTCTTTAGGAAAAGCTTCACAAAATCTATTTAGGGCTTCTTGAAGACAATCATCTTGACCTAATTGAAAAACCTCATTCAATTGATTTATAATTCTCAATAAAAAGTCACAATTTGAAAAAATAACTTGTGTAATTAAATGATCTGTTATTGCAATAATAAATCTGGTGATATTATTATTTTCTATTACGTAATATCTAGAACTCTCTATATTAGAGTGAACTAAGTTTGAAAAAGGGCAATATATAGATATATAATAATCCTTCAATCCAATATCTTTAGCCATTTCTTCACAAGATTTACCAGACCACCATCTTTTGTTAGGGTATAATTTTTCATGTTCTTCATAATTTTTGTTTATTTCTTCTTTCCTTTCATCTGATAGTCTATCGTATACTTCATAAAATAAATTGCTTAGAGAAATTTTATTCAAATATTTTCTTGATAATATATGAGAATAATAAATATAATTTTTAGCTCTATTATCCTGATCCTCTTTTGATATATAGAGAAAATTTGTCAATAGTTCGAATTGACATCTAATTAGAACAGCAGCATCTTCACCGAAGCCATTTTCAGTTAATAATTTTATAGATCTGAAAGTTTTGAGGCCTTTTGCAAGAAAATAATTTGCAACTTCCTTAAAAACTGAATCAGGTTTAATTAACTTTTCTTTATTATTTTTAATAAAATTGAATGCTAATTCAGCAAGCTCTTCTTGGAAGCTAAACTGATGTTTGTAAGACAAAATTAATTTATTTTTCCAATCCTTTTCTCGGTTCAGTAAATCCTGATAATTGTCTAATTCTTTATTTGAATATTTTTTATCTTCCAAAGCACCCTCACTAATATTATATAATCTCTATCGCTTCTTTTAAAGTCGCTATGCTCTCCATTTTAAAGCTTTATGAGATCCCTAATGCAACTCTCTTGAACCACCTGGTAAACCTTCGCCTGTTTCCACCATCTTTCGGCTTCTATTTTCATCGCAAGTAACGAAAAGCAGTCAGTAAATCTTGTGTGCTATTGTATCAAAGTTATATTTTATATACAAGTTTCTTTTGCCCGGTGGCTGATGAGACGCGGTATATTTTTAATGCCCTGCCTGGGTCAAGCTCTATGTAGTTGTAAGACTGTTCAATATGGGCTTTAATGCGCAAGGTGGTGGCGGTGCCGGCGTAAAGGAAGACGATACCGTTGAGAACCCACAGCCAGGGGACATGCTTATGTCCGCACAGAACCAGATTTACCCCCAGCTCAGCTATCAGCTTCAGCACATCACCGGCATCAACCGGTATGTTCCGCTCCCTGCCGGTGTCGGGAATGGGAATCAGGTGGTGGTGGAGCACCAGAATCTTGAAGTCCTCGCCGCTGAGGTTCTCCCTTATAAAGGGATATGATACTCTGCCTATGTGCCCATCGTCGATATCGGGCTCGCTGGAGTCAATCCCCACCATCTTGATACCCTTACGGGCGCAGACCGGATAGCGGGTGCCGAAAAGCTCGTCAAACAGCGCATCACCCGCATTGCGGGAGTCGTGATTCCCCGGAACGATGAGCTTGTTTTCAGTCTCAATTCGGTCGATGTAGTTTTTTGCATCCAAATACTCGTGGTAATAGCCATCGTCGGTGAGGTCGCCGCTGATGACCACACAAGAGGGCTTCATCTGGTTGACCTGCCGGATTACCTTTTCCCCCAGCTCGTCGCTAAAGTATTGCCTGCCGACATGGATATCGGACAGATGAATCAACTTCACTCTTGTCATCGGCAAAAACCCTCCCCCCTCAGAAAAAAGTCCTTTTGGGAAAAGGGGGAGCTACTTACCTCCCCATCTCTCCCACATCACAATCTCCCCCAAAGCTTTGCGGGACTTCTTTCCTGGCGGTTCCTTTGCAGGGTAACCGAGGGTAAGGAGCTGCACCACCCTTATCTGCGTTGGTATGCCGAGGATTTTGCGCACCTCATCTTCGTAGAAGGAGCCGACCCAGCAGGTGCCCAGCCCCTCCTCGACCGCCTTCAGGGTTATATGGTCCACGGCGATAGCCACATCTATGGGATAGCTCAGTTGTCCACAGCGCATCACATAATTATCGGTCTCAGCGCAGGCGGCTATGACCACCGGTGCCTCTGCGACAAACTTCTGGCGATTAGCAGCCACCATCAGCTTCTGGCGCGTGTCCTCTGAACGAACTACCACAAAGCGCCACTCCTGCAAATTGCAGGCAGAGGGAGCCAATCGGGCGGCTTCCAGCACCCTAGTTAACTTCTCCTCCTCAACGGGCTTATCGAGATAATGGCGAACACTCCACCTTTTGCAGATAGCCTCCATCACATCCATTCTTTTACCTCCTTTAGCAAGGCTCGCCACAGGTAGAAAAGATAGAAGAAAATATCAGAGAGGGATGTTACCGTGCTTTTTTGGCGGGTTACGGTCGACCTTGTTAAGCAGGGAGTTCAGGGCTATGATTAGCTTGGGGCGGGTGTATTTGGGCTCTATCACCTCATCTATAAACCCCCGTTCGGCGGCCACATACGGGTTGGCGAACTTCTCCCGGAACTCAGCAACCTTGGTCTCTTCGTACTTTGTGGGGTCTTTCTCATCTTTTATATCCCGGCGATAGATTATCTTAACCGCCCCCTCGGGACCCATCACGGCGATCTCGGCGGTCGGGTAAGCGTAGTTGATATCGGTGCGGATATGCTTGCTCGCCATAACGCAATAGGCACCACCATAGGCTTTTCTGGTGATAACCGTTATCTTGGGCACGGTGGCTTCGGCAAAGGCATAGAGGAGCTTCGCCCCATGCTTGATGATCCCTCCATACTCCTGTTCTGTCCCCGGGAGGAATCCTGGCACATCCTCAAAGACAATCAGAGGGATGTTGAAAGCGTCGCAGAAGCGGACAAAGCGAGCCCCCTTAACCGAGGCGTTAATATCAAGCGTTCCTGCCAGAACCGCCGGCTGGTTAGCCACCACTCCCACCGAATAGCCGTTCAGCCGGGCAAACCCAACAATCATGTTCTGGGCAAAGTGCTCGTGAACCTCAAAAAAGTAATTGTCGTCCACCACCAGCTTGATTATCTCCCTTATATCGTAAGGCAGATTGGGGTTGTCAGGGACAATGGTGTTCAGCTCTTCCTCAACACGGTCAGGGCGGTCTTCGGTGGGAATGCGGGGCGGGTCCTCCCGATTGTTGTCGGGGATGAAGCTCAGAAGCTCGCGGATAGCAGCCAGACACGCCCGGTCGTCTTCCACGGAGAAATGAGCAACTCCGCTTATCTTATTGTGCGTGAGGGCACCCCCCAGCTCGACCTTGGTTACTTTTTCGTGGGTCACCGCCTTTATGACATCGGGTCCGGTGATGAACATGTAGCTGGTATCTTTGACCATGATGATAAAATCGGTGATGGCGGGCGAGTAAACCGCACCCCCGGCGCAGGGACCCATGATGGCGGATATCTGGGGAATGAGCCCTGAAGCGAGTGTATTGCGCAGAAAGATATCGGCGTAGCCTGCCAGGCTCACCACCCCCTCCTGGATGCGAGCCCCCCCTGAGTCGTTGAGCCCTATCACGGGAGCACCCATCCTCATCGCCAGGTCCATTATCTTGCATATTTTAGCGGCGTAAGTCTCACTCAGGGAGCCACCGAAGACGGTGAAGTCCTGGGCGAAGATATAAACCAATCTGCCGTTTATGGTACCGTAGCCGGTGACCACGCCATCCCCGGGAATCTTGTTCTTTTCCATGCCGAAATCAATGCAGCGATGAGTGGCCAGCTTGTCCAACTCCTGGAAGCTCCCTTCATCCAGTAGCAGATGTATACGCTCACGGGCGGACAGCTTACCCTTTTTATGCTGCTGCTCGATCCGCTCTTTTCCACCCCCCTCCTCTGCTGCCTTAATCTTTTGATATAATTCTTCTATCTTCTTTTCAATACTCATTATTCTCTCCTATGGTGCAAATTATACAAAGAAGAGGGGCTTAAAATCAAGCAATTTCTGGCGAGTGAGCAACCTTCAGCGAGGCCAAAGGGGGAGGAAAAAATTGCATTACTTAGCTTACTCTGATAAACTCCACTGGTAAGTAAAACAGCACAAACCGAATGGAAAAAAGGGGGATTGCTATTTACCTCCGAAGGGCATTTCATCATCGGGAGAAAAAACCATGAAATGGAGGAAGACTGAAGGGAGTTATATTCTCAGATTAGAGGAAGAGGATGAGGTAATATCCAGCCTTTCCCAGCTTGCCCACCAGGAAGGGATAAAGGGCGGTACTTTCTGGGGATTGGGGGCGGTTAAAGAGTCAGTTATCGGTTATTTCGACTCGGAAACTAAGCAATATCAGAAGAAAAACCTCCAGAAGAGCCATGAATTGGTGAGTCTGCAGGGGACCATAAGCTGGCTGGAGGGTGAGCCTTTTATCCATGCTCATGCAGTCTTGGCAGGGAACGATTTCAGAGCCTATGGCGGGCACCTCTTCTCCGCCAAGGTCAGCGCCACGGTCGAGCTGTGGGTACATACCCTGGGAGAGGAGTTAAAGAGGTTCTACGAGCCCCATCAAAAAATGAATCTCCTTGAGATTTGATCATTGAGGAGAGCCCTTGTGCCTCAGGGGTTTTGTCAGGTAGTACCAGATGGACTGGGCTGCTCCGGGAGCCCCTTTCCGCAGAAGCCTCTTTTTGAGCCGGGTATAGGCTGGCTTTTCCAGGAGGAGCTGGAGAGCAATCTCCCTGAAGTCTCTGCTCGCGGCTGCCAGCCTTAATCCTATCTCTAAAAACCAGGGAGAATAAAACCTCTTCCTCAATTGAGCTGCCTTGTGAAGCTCACCTAAAAACTCCCTCTGCAGCATCCTGTCATACTCTCCAAGTTCCCCCTTAAGGATAGCTTCAGCCAGAAGCTGAGCAGATTTCAAGGCATAGTAAATCCCTTCTCTGGTAAGAGGGTCAACCAGCCCGGCGGCATCCCCCACCAGTGCCCAGCGCTCGCCTGAATACCGCTGGCACAGGAACTCCTCTGCCCTCAGCGAAGGAACCAGCGCCCATTTGAAGCTGGCTTCTATGGTCTCTTTTGAGGGGAGACACTCCAATATGAACCTCCGGAGGAGGATTTCCAGCTGATGGCTCTCCATCTGACCCAGAGGGGAACCTATGCCTACCGAGGCGTATCCCTGGCGGGGAAACCACCAGATATACCCCTCCACTCCCGAAAGAAAACAGACTTTTGCCTTTTCCTCAAATCCCCCCTTAATATAGCCTACCACCGCAAGGCTGAGGTCCCGGGGGTCAAAGTTTCTCCACAACTGCCGACGGACAATGCTCTTTACCCCATCAGCTCCCACCACGAGGTCTGCCGAATGGCTCCCCTTGTCAGAAATAACCTTCCATCGCCCCTTCCTCTTTTCTACCCTCAGTACCTTCTCGGGAATAAAGCGTGCTCCCGATTGCAGCGCCCTATCTATAAGGAAGCGACTCAGCTCCTTTCGAGAGCAGACATAAAAGGGAGATGAAAGAGGAAAGTCATAACTACTTCCTCCGGGAGTGACAAACTTAATAAAGTGGATTTCCCTTTTCGCTATCTTTTGACTTTCTAAAAAAGGGAATTCCCTGATAGCCTTTGAGGTGACCCCACCACCGCAAGGCTTCTCATAAGGGGCAAGATGGTCAAAGAGGAGGTTGGAGCATCCTTTCTCAGCCAATAGACCCGACAGGTAAGCACCGGCTACCCCGGCACCAACAATAGCAACTTTCATAATGGGCAGCAGAATAACCTGGCTCTAAAAGGTATCGGTTTTCTTCCCTATGAACCTCAAGATAAGCACCAGCAATACCCCCCCTATGGGTACGGTAATGAGGGGGCTGATGCCGTAGCCCATGGGCCAGTAGCCAATAAGGGCGCTCACCACACCCACGGTAAAGGCATAGGGAATCTGGGTTTTCACATGGTCTATATGGTCCGAGCCGGATGCCATGGAAGAGAGTATGGTGGTATCGGAGATAGGCGAGCAGTGGTCCCCAAAAGCCGCCCCGGCTAACACTCCGGCGATGGAGCCAAGGAGCACCGATTCCGACATGGCAGGGCTCAAGCCTGCCGCCAAAGGCATTTTGTACCCCAGAGGAATCACAATGGGCATCAGGATAGCCATAGTCCCCCAGGAGGTTCCCGTAGCAAAGGCGATGATACATGCCAGCGCGAAAGAGACCATAGGAACAAGATGTGGTGACAAAATGTTTTTACTAACCTCTACCACATAATTAGCCGTTCCCAGCTCCTGGCATATCCCTCCAATAGCCCAGGCAGACAGCAAGATAATACATGCCATAATCATCGCCTTTATCCCCTGAACCCAGCTTTCTAAAGACCTCCGAAGATTTAAAATCCTCTGACTCACGGCCATAACTATGGCAATTACGGAGCCAATGGTGAACGCCCACAGGAGCACTTCAAAGGAGTCCCCGGCACCGAAAATCTCATAGCCCGGGGCACTGCTAACATAGGCAGCTCCTTTTTCCGCTTTTAGATTGGACAGTCCGGTGAGATAGAGACCGGAAAAGGTGATGGCAATCACCGCTGCAAAGGGAACCACAGCATTAATCCATCTGCGGGGCGTCTCTTCCGGAGGCGGAGTCAGGGTGGTTTCCGGGTCGGCGATAGGCACTGCGAAGGGGGCAATTACCTGACCGGTGGTTCGGCATCTTCTCTCAGCCTTATACATGGAGCCGAAATCCCTGACCATTATGGCAGCCGCAAAGCCAAAGATAAAAGTATATATGGGGTAAAAGCGTGAGGGGATGGTCTGGAGGAAGGTGATATACGCATTGCGGCTCACCCCCAGAGAGGTGAAGCCGTCGCTTATCAATGAGAGCTCAAACCCAATCCAGGTGGATATGACGGCAATGCTGGCAATGCAGGCGGCTGAGGAATCGACTATGTAAGAGAGCTTCTCCCGCGAGATTCTCAGCTTATCGGTAAAGGGGCGCATGGTGTTGCCCACAATTAGAGTATTAGAATAGTCGTCAAAGAAGATTAATATACCCATTATCCTGGCAACTATCTGACCACCACGGGGAGTTCGGGCGACTTTGCTTATCTTCTCCACCACCCCATGCATACCTCCCGACCGGTAGATAACTCCTACCATTCCTCCCAGAATAAGGGAGAACATAATGATAAGGGCATGGGTTCGGTCGGTCATCGCCTGCAGATAATAGTGGTCTACCACCCGCAGGAAGGCGGCAAAGGGACGGAAGTCATATATGAAGAAAGCCCCCAACCAAACGCCAGCAAAAAGGGCGATAATGACCTCCCGGAAGATCAAAGCAAAGGTGATAGCCAACAGAGGGGGTAGGATGGATAAAATTCCGGGAATCACCCGACTCCGCATAACGATCTCTTGCTCTCCCACCTGTAGGGTGAGTTGCACCCTGCCACTGTCGGATAGCCGTATCTCCTCAGACGTGTAAGGATTCGACCCCTTCAGCTCCCCTCTGATAAGCACCCCTTCCCTGGAGAAGCTGAGCGTAAAAGGGATTACCACTTCCGGAGGGGCATCTTCGGCTTGTATGGTGACTGTGAAGGGGACGCGAGATAAGATTACCCGTGGGGCTTCGAGGCGATAATTGTAAGGGTAAGCTTCAGTCTCCTCCCCTTTCAGAAGAGATTGGTTGAGGAACAGAATAAAAAAAGTGATAACCAATAACAGGCATCGCGTTGACTTTACCGACAAACTGAACATCCACCTAATCCCTAAAGGTAGAACTGCGAAGCAAGTTGCCTCTTGCGTCAATCAGAAGCGCTAAGGTGTCTCCTCTATCCGAAGTTCGATAAAAACCGCCGCTATTTTAGCTTCTTTAGCTTGTTCAGAGCTTTATGGTTCCCCATAACAGTGAGATGATCTCCCGGCAGGATAATCTCGTTAGGCAAAGGGAGAACAACATTATAACAGGATTTCATTTCCCCGTTGGCTTTGGGAGCTTCTCGCTTGATAACGATCACCTGTATATTGTGCTTACGCCTCAAGTCGAGCTCTCGAACTGTTTTCTCTATAAAGGAGGAAGGAGCTTTCAGCTCCACTATCTGAAGGTCTTCCCCTATATCTATCTCGTCGTAAACATTCGGACTTCCCAGCCTTTTAGCCAGACGAATTGCCATATCCTTCTCCGGGAAGATGACCTCTGTAGCCCCTATCTGGGTGAGAATCTTAGTCTGGTCTTCATTAGCTACTTTGGCTATTATTTTTTTGACCCCGGCTTCTTTGAGGAAGAGAGTTACCAGCATGGCGCTCTCAAAGCCCTCCAAGCCCAGACTGATAATGGCGGCATCTACATCTTGTATCCCTATGGCTTTTAAAGTCTCCTTATCAGTGGCATCGGTCAGGATGGCCTGGGCAACAATCTCCTTGACGCTTTGAATTTTCTCTCTGTTGGAATCGATAGCTATGACTTCGTGCCCGTCAGCGGCGAGGGTTGCGGTCACATGATAGCCAAATCCCCCTAATCCGAGAACAGCAAATACTCCCATTTCCTGTTACCAAAAAATAAAACCCCCTCTGCCAACAGCAGTAAAGGAGGTACATTAAACCAAAATTTCCGTACCTTAAAGGTCTTCCTCTTTCGGCGTCTTGGTCTCCTTGCCATGCGTGGCTGGCAATTTGAACTCCTCTCTGATCTTTTTCTCCAGAGCATCCTGAATTTCAGGGTGGTTCTTGAGAAACTCACGGGCGTTTCCTCTTCCCTGACCGATACGCTCTTCGCCAAAGGAGTACCAGGCACCAGTTTTTGTCACTATCTGTTTTTGAATTGCGAGGTCCAGAAGGTCCCCCTCCTTAGAGATTCCCTCCCCGTAAAGGATATCAAACTCCGCCTCCTTGAAGGGAACGGCCACTTTGTTCTTCACCACTCGGACTTTTGTGCGACTGCCGACAATCTCCTCACCCTCCTTTATGGTGCCGATCCTGCGAATATCGAGACGGACCGAGGAGTAAAATTTCAAGGCTCGCCCACCGGTAGTTGTTTCGGGATTGCCGAAGAAGATGCCGATTTTCTCTCGAATCTGGTTGGTGAATATCAGGGAAGTGTTCGACTTGGATACCAGCCCCGCCAGCTTTCTCAAAGCCTGAGACATCAACCGCGCCTGCAGTCCCATATGGGCATCTCCCATGTCCCCTTCAAGTTCCGCTCGAGGCACTAAAGCGGCTACCGAGTCAATTACGATGGCACTAAGGGCACTGCTTCTAACCAGTACCTCAGCAATCTCCAGAGCTTGCTCCCCGTTATCTGGTTGCGAAACCAGCAGATTGTCTATATCCACCCCCAGCTTTCGAGCATAACCGGCGTCTAACGCGTGCTCTGCATCAATAAAAGCAGCTAACCCCCCTGCTTTCTGCGTCTCGGCAATGATATGGAGGACCAGGGTTGTCTTTCCCGAGGCTTCGGGACCGAAAATTTCGGTTACCCTCCCCCGAGGGATACCCCCCACGCCCAGAGCAGCATCTAACGACAGGGAACCGGTAGAGATAGCAGGAACATCGATCACCGCACCCTTGGAGCCCAGCCACATAATAGACCCCTTACCAAACATCTTCTCAATCTGGAGTAGCGCCATATCGATCGCTTTGGAGCGCTTATCAGGTTCAGAAACCATTTTGCCCCCTTTCTTCTAATTTGGATATATATTAAAACAATTCCTTTCCCATGTCAACTTAATTAGAAGGTGCTTATCTCTTGTTTTAAGGCGCACCTTCAGATTTGTCCTTGGCTAAGTCTATTGCTTCTTTTTCCGACTTTGGTAATCGACATATAACCTGCTCCTCAAGGTCTGCGAAGCTTTCCTTCTGATTACTTCAGGGACATCAAGGTTGTTTTTCAACTTATTCAGGTCGACATTGTTCAGCTTATAGATCAGGCCCATGGAGACATCTACGGGGGTTTTGGGGTTTTTGACCAGGCTGTTGACAATGGGATACTTGCCCATCCACTCCCTGCTTTCAGCAATGCCACGCAACACATCATCGCACACATTGCGCATATTAGCGATGCTCTCTGCCTCCTGGTCCCCCAGTTTAGGGCTTTTAAGAACCATGGTAGACACTGTGCGATTAGGGTCGCGAACTAATATGACCCTTTCCTCCCGGGTGCCTTTCAGGGCTAAGATAATCTTCTGTCCCACCGTGAGGCGGGCTATTTTCTGCAGCGCGGTGCGTCGCACTTCCTCTGTTTCATCTTTGACACCCTGAGGCTGCTGTGATGCTTGATCCATGTCCAACCACCTCTCCCTCTCTTCAACACTAAAAAGAGGGTTATGCTTTATCCTATTCAGAATAGAAGGGCAACGCTTCAGCCGGAGTTGGTCCATGAGGATTAACTTTAGCTCCCCTGCCCCGACCTTATCAGCTAAAAACTCGATGGTTTCATCAGAGGTAGAGGAGTCAAGCACAATAGTCTCCAATACCTCTTGTTTGGAAAGGGAGTAGCGGCTGAGGAAATCGAGCTGGTCGGATGTGAAGTTGGTTCTCTGGATGAACCCCGCCAGCTCTCCTGCGTCTATGGCTTCTATGGTTGCTCTCAGGGAGCTCTGTACCTCTTCTTCGGGGTCATCCCTCAGTAAAAAGAGCATCTTCAGAAGCTCAACCTTTGATAAAGGCAATTCCCCTTTGCTTATAGTCAGGCGGATATTCAAAGGAGCTTTTCCTTCTTTCAATAGATTAAAGACTGTCTCCTTAGCCTCTTTCTCTCTTTGTCTCCTTAAATCCTCTTCGGGGTAAGTGGTCAAAGGAAAAACTCCTCTTTAAGGGTATGAGTTTATTTTTTATTGAATATCCTCGACAATAAATTGACGCCAGTTTTCGGCATCCAAGATGAGGCTGCGCTTAACTTCCCCCAGCTCACCCAGCGGGCGTAACCTCTTACCGTTAATAGTAATCTCCACCCCACCGGCATTTCCTATAGTGAGGACGAAGCGCTGGTTTGCGGCAAGAGTGACCTTCTCGCCTGGCAGAAGAAGTTGGTAAGCAACTTGTCTATCATCCGCTGAAATCTCTACCCAGCACGTGTCGATAGCTCTGAGTTCCATAGAGAGCTCGGATGTTTCAGCAGAAGCCTCCTCAATGGAAGGTAAGACCTCCAAACTTTCAGGAGGAATTGCCGCCTCTTTCTCAATGGTTGAGGATTTCTCCTCCTGCTGAGGGGAATTGTAAACATTCTCCCCTTTAAAAATCCAACCGTTTACCCACAGAATATAGCCCAGAATTAATAAAAGGATTATGAGAATAACTATCTGGTAGAAATAGCGCCTGCTTTTATGCTCCTCAATCACCAGCAAAGGAAACACTTTCTTCTCTTCGCTCGCAGGGAACTGTTGAACAAAGCTCTTCACCACTTCCTCATCATCCATCCCTAAGTATATGGCATAAGCCCGGATGAAATTCCTGGCGAAAACCCCGCCAGGTAAAAGGTCGAACTTATCCTCTTCAATGGCCTGAAGGAATCTTACCCTGATTTTTGTCTCCCGGGCAATATCCTCTAAAGAGATTTGCTTCGCTAATCTCTCCCTTTTAAACTGCTCACCAATAGAAGCCATGATGTATAGACAACTTTCTTGGCAAGATTTTTTCTCTGGGGATTACAAAAATATTCTCTGTTTTAAGGCTTAATCCCTCCGAACTCCTTCTATCTCTTAGCAGCAGGAGTTGCCGAGGCAGGCTTGAGCAGCAGATTATAAACCTTCACTCCAAACTCGCGTGTGTCTTCACTTCCTTCAATATGCTCAACGGGGATGAAGACCTTGTCCACCTCAATCCTTATGTCAATCCAATTTTCCTGTCCCAGCCTTTCTTTTTTTATGGTTATCTTCCGCAGAAAATCCTCTGAGGAGGTACACTGCCAGGATTCCAGGGGCTGATCATTTAAATAGAGGGCAATCTGCTGAGGTGAACCTAAATAATCCACCGGGGAATAGGCATGAAGATAGAGGGTGGCATCCCTGCGAGGGTTGACAAAGGAAACCTCGGCGTCTTTCTGCGACCATATCCATTCCTTAAGAAGGGTGTCGTCGGAGGCCACCTCAAGGTCATACCATCCATCTTTATACACTGGTAAACCCTTTAAATCTTCCGGAAGGAGCTTGACCTTCCCCACAAGATAAGCTTTATCCTTTCCCTCGTCTTTTCCCACTAAGGTTAATCTTGTCCCACTTTCTATGTGATAAATCCCAACTTTAACCTTAAGCTCTCCTACTATTGGAGAGTAAGGAATGAAAGGGGTTCGCACATATTCTACTTGTTCGCCAGGTTTCCATTGGCTGGTGGGAAGGGGTGGTGCATGGTCATCGGTAAAGACGAGATCCCCTTCCTGGTCCAGAAAATGGACAAAAACGGTGTAATCTTTTTGGAGGGGAGGCATCTGGGCATCAATCATCCATTTATAGCTCATCTCCAGAGGTGATCCTATTGGGAGTTCGGTGTCACTGAGGGTAATATCAGGGGTAATGAAAGCCTGAACAACCTCCTTCTCCTTTTCAGAACATCCAATGGCGATAAAAAAGAGGACAAAAAGGATAAATCCCCCCCATTTTAAACTTCTTTTTCCAAGCATACCCATCCTCCGGTGATTATTTTCAAAATAAAAACCGCGCCCCTTCGCAAGGGCGGCCTTCCAACTAATAGAAAATGAACAGGGGGTATCCCCCTGAACGCTATTACTTAATCAGCCTCCCCGAGTTGTCCTGATAGACGATAAATCTCCCTCTCCATAATTGGTTAAGGAACAGTGCCAGACGCTGATAGACCGGCTCTATGGAATCTCCGAAGTGCTTTTTAAGGCCATCTGCAATCTCCTTGACCGTGCAGCGCCCATCGCACATTCTCCACACCCAGCTCCCATAGGAATCCAATCTGACCCGGTAATGGGGATTTTTCATGCGGGACAAGAGCCATCTTCCCAGCCAATGGTCTTCAAATTTCGGTCTGAGGATGACGACCTTATCACCATTACCCATTTCCCACTGACGATTACGCGTGGGAATCAGGTCAAGAAGATTTCTCGGTGGCACCTTTTAAGCTCCTCAGAGGTATGCCTATCAGAATAGCTGCCAATAGGGCAAATACCACCAGCCCCCCCAAGGGATTCTGCCCTATAGCTGGTAGGTGGATATCCGCTACTACCAGGGCTGCTATCAAGACTCCGGTCAACGCCTCCCCGGCAATAAGCCCTGAGGCGAGGAGAATCCCTACATTCTCCCCTCTACCAGCCAGCTCCTTGCCGAGCTTTCGGCGCTGATATATTCTGGTCACGACATACTTAATCACCCCTCCCACGAAAATAGCGGCTGTGGTCTGCAAGGGAAGATACATACCCACTGCGATCAGCATAGGGGAAGGGGACTTAATAAGGATCAACCCAATGGAGAAGACCATCCCCACCAGCACCAGCGCCCAAGCCATAGTCCCGCCAACAATCCCCTGGGACAACATCGACATCAAACCTGCCTGAGGCGCAGGGAGGCCGGGTCCTCCTATCCCTCCAGGGGTGCCTCGATGGAGGATACTGAGGGGGAATACCATCACCAGACTGGCGGCTATAACCCCTATGATACAGGCAATCTCCATCTTCCATGGAGTTCCACCTAAAATATGCCCCACCTTGAGGTCTTGCATTATATCGCCTGCTACTCCCGAGGAACAACAAACCACGGCAGCTATACCCAGCACAGCAGCGATCCCCAGAGGACCTTTCAGTCCAATGAGAACCATTAATAGGGCGGCTATTATCAGAGTGGTAAGGGTCAAACCGGAGATAGGGTTATTGGAACTCCCTATCAAGCCTACTAAATATCCGGCCACCGCGGCGAAAAGGAAACCTGCCACCGTCATTACCACCGTTGAAAGAAGGGCGCCCCCTATACTCTGGCTGAAATAATAATAGATGAAAAATATCGGTATCATCAGCAACAAAATAGCGGTGATCACCGACTTGAAGGAAAGGTCCTTTTCCAGCCGATTGGGGGTGATTTCGCCCGTCTTCACCCTCTTTATATCCCGAAAGGCGCGGCCAACCCCCTGGGTGAGTGACTTTCTCATTTTGAACAGGGTATAAAAGGCTCCCACCAGCATAGCACCCACTGCTAACGGCCTCACCATGGTGAACCATACCGATTCGCTCAGGGTGAGCCAACTCACGGTTTCCCCATCGGGGAGATAGCCACCTACCAAATTGGCAAAGGCGGGATTGATAAACAGCAGTAAGGGCACCAGCAATATCCAACCAAACACTCCTCCAGAAAAAACCACTGCCGCTAACTTCGGTCCGATAATGTAACCTACCCCTATCATAGCTGGCGATGCCGCAGGCGAGCGGAGAAAAACACCTCCAGA
>Ga0224501_10002336_pt1 | contig 14881 bp, 12 predicted proteins | sample SF_Oct11_sed_USG_4_FD_169105 | JGI IMG/M metagenome (GOLD analysis project Ga0224501, IMG submission 169105) | Sediment microbial communities from San Francisco Bay, California, United States - SF_Oct11_sed_USGS_8_1 | ecosystem: Environmental > Aquatic > Marine > Sediment | place: USA...
TCTGGGGGAGGTAAGTAAAGCGATGACGGTGAACTCTGAAAGGAAAATCTCTGCCTGAGTATCTTTATCTAGTAAAACATTAAAGGGGAAAGAGAATTCCTGGTGTTTATAAACAATGTGTGTGTGCGTGTGTGAAATGGGGTGCCACTCCTTTTCCTCACCGCCTTCACATTCAGCTCTGAGGAGAGCCGCGCAACCATTCCCAGCTGGGTGAGCAGGAGCTTTTAGAAAAATCATGCGCACAAACTGTGTTTGAACCCAGGACTTTTGATGCCGGTGATAATCGCTACAACCAATGACCCACAGTGCCTCCCATGAAGGAACATTTTTTTGTTCGAACTTATCCACTAAAACGTTTGCCAGCTGCACTTTTGCAAAAACAACTACTAGCACCATGTGCAACAGAATAAACAGGGGAAAATATACCTCTCTCTTAGCGGGCTGTTCTATAGCATGCTCACTAGCGCTATTGCGTATCCAAGATCTACATATAGGGTATAACGGCGCCCCATCACCAAAATCGACCAGGTCCACTGATCGATCAAATAACTTCACCACATACTTGGCTGCAAAGAAAATAAGATTACCTTTGTACAATCAAATGTTTAAACGCAGACTTATTGTCCTGTCATATTATAAACTATTGTGGAAACAGGATGCATTAGTTTGTGTAAGAAGTGGGAGATAGTGGATATCAATCGGTTTGGAGCGTAGCCAGCTTCCCTGCAGTGGTCAACCTTTACCCTCACCAAAATGATGATAATAACCACGGAAGATATTTGCAGGGGAGGTCTCCATCAACCATACAGTTATAACTAGATACAACTTCATGCTACCGGCAGGGTGCACTTTGTAGCATAAAGCTGTCCTTTGAGAAGTTAGAGTGGATTCAACTTCATAGCACAGACTATCTCTGAAACACTCTGATAACAACACCGATGGTGACACACTACAGCGTATTGATTTTTCATACAGAGTTGTCTTCTCTTGTCACATTGATCACTTACGAGTGTTGAGAGATGGCTGTGAGTCTGCTTGTTCCCACGCACCTCTTTTCCTTTTCTTGCCCGCTGCTGAACCAGATTTCTTGCGCGGGGATCCATCTATGCTGTCGCTAGAAAAATTAAAAGAAAAACTGATAATCACACAACTGACCTATCAACAGTGGGCATCGGGACATACCTAAAAGTTTCCACTCATTTTGTACAAGATTCAAATGATGCATTGCATTATCATTGCTCAAACTCACCTGATAAGGATATTGCCTTTCACATCCTCTTCAGGGGCTAGTCTGAAAGAGAAAAGTTCGGGTGACATTCACCGGGCAAACCTGTTCACAACAGAATCACGAGCTTCGCCATAGTGTTTACTGTGCTGAGAGCGGAGTAAACAGCAATGGCATTGTCTTTTGCGCAGCCAAGCCATGTAGCATACCTTTACTGTTGGCCTCATGACCAACTATTATCTGGTCAACAATCAAAAGGACCAACTGGTCACACTGACATTGATTTTCCTATCTTTACAATGCCGATATAACAGTGATGGAACTGACCAAGGTGTGGTATCACCAACTTAAGACAGGGCTTGTTCGAACAAATTACGTACAGGTAAGCTTACAATCCATTCGTGATTTTAAATTTCCTGCTAAATAGTTGATCTTTATAGGGCAGTCATTCAATTTCTTTTTAATTAGGTACCTTGACCGTTTTAGATTCCTGTCTGTACTTACCCAGTTTGGTCAGTAATACTTTGAAGAACAAGATCCAAGTTTGCACGAGCTTGGCTTATTTCCTGTTTAAGGTTACCCTGAACTGGAAAAAGCAAAATTTAAAGAAATTGCTGTTAAAACTCAGTCAGTGAAATGACTGGTGATAATCATAATGGTTAGTGATTGGTCAGTGTAGAACTAGAAGTAGAACCAGATGAAGATGCTTTCAGTTTGAATTTCACATGTTGATTATTATGTTTATCTATTGACTAATTGATTCTGGTGGTTGTTGAGTCAGTCACTCAGTCAGTGTTAGTGTACACCGTAAACTTTCAGTCGCTCAGAGTCAGTCTCACTCTGACTCTCACTCAGTCTCACCGACTGTGGATTTTGATTTGTTTACATTGGTAGTGGTTGTAGTTACGACTACGACTCATTTCAGCATAATGAATGAATGATGAAGGTAAATCAAATACACCTTCCTCGTTCCTGTTTTATATTCACAATTCACACTGACACTGACAGTCTGAGTCTTACACTTGACTTGGTTGGTACTTAATGTATGTTACTATGTATCCTTAGTCATTCTCTAGTCAAACTCAATCATCAATGCTCCATCAATCAGTGACCCACAGTCATGCGATTGGGGTAGGAGTTTGTGACTGCGGAGGGTGACTGAAACTGTGAAAGTGAATCGTGAAACTGACTGAGAGTGAGAGTGACGTGAGTCACTGAGTGACAGTGAATCCGAAAGGCGAAATGTGAATCATGAATGTGATGATGATCATGATGATCACATTCACATATTCATTATTTATAATGATAATTGTGAATGTGATTCATTGATTGACTAACTAACTCAGTTAGTTAGTAACTAAGTGAGTAACTGTAAGTGTAACTCTAACTGTAAGTCACTAACGCGTGCACTCACGACTTTTTCTCGACATTGTGATGGTCTGTGGTCGGTCGACCTTTGCTCTATTTCAACGGATATCCTAGACTGTCGGGTTGGGACTATCTAGGCGCTACTCCACTGTAAATGTAACAGTACACTGAACAGAATTTGAAACCAATCAGGTTCAACACTGTTTTAGTACTAGCAAAGAGGGTACTAGTCCTACAAATAGTTTCCCAGTCGTGTATACGTCACAGGAAATTACGAATTTACCGCCAAAACACCACGTTTTGCAGAGGTAAGATTCATCATATTTCTATCAATATTACGCTCATAGTGGCTCAAACGGCCATATCAGATGGTTTGCCAAGCCTACTTGCTCCAGGATGGTTAATTTGGAACATTTGAAACTCAGAATCAGTGCTTCATTTTTGAGATAGCCCCAGAATACACGCAGACATGGCAATACAAAAATCAATGATCGACGCACTGGGCGGAGGCAATAGAGGTGTGTATATCACGTGGTATTACTGTATAAATTTCACATGTGCCTTACAATCAGCCTCTTTTCCAATTCACGATAGCTCGAGGCTGGTATTTCAGCGTGCTAAAACAAATCCCGAATTGGTAAAGAGTTCACAAAATAAAAGTGATGTCAGTGCCACAAACGAACGGTGTTCATCATATTGATGCTCTTCATGAGGCGAGCGAAGCCGGAGGTCTAGAGGAAGATATTGGAAGCTTCTTGTTTTCCTCAGAATCCGTTGGAGAAGGCCACCCAGGTGAGTCTAGCTCTGAAACTGAGTTACTACTACTACTACTACTACTAGTAGTAGTAGTAGTAGTTAACTTGGTGAGTATTCGTTCTTCTCGTGGCTTCAAATTTCGAAGTAATAGCTTTATTTTCTAGTTACTAAGTCGATGTAAATTGTAATACCTGAAATGTATCACTATCGGTATCAGTCGGTCAGTCATTGGCCACCGGACACGCTCAGTTAGACTTAAGTCAAGAGTTAAGTTATTCAATCAATTCAATGCTTATGTAGCCCACAAGCATTGTTCTGTCGAGCCCGGTACGAGTGTAACGCACTATCATTATGACTAACTGTGTGACTGTGAGTATGGGCTCACTTCACTATGACTATCTCATCTGTAACACTGTAGTGTATCAGAAGATGCCCAATTTGGTCTGAATCATGAATTCGCTTGCTGTCCGGCTAACAACAGTACACTGGCCGGTATACTGCCGTGTCTGGTTAATTGATGTCGTAGGCCAATCCATGCCCCCTCGTGCGTGTACGCTATTACTGCTCATATCGTTCTGTCTGAGGGAGTAATTCACTAATTCAGCAATTGACATACTCTATTCCATTGCAGATAAACTGTGCGATCAGATCAGTGATGCTATCTTAGATGCCCATCTCAAACAAGATCCTGATGCTAAAGTAGCTTGTGGTAAGTATAATACTACACAGACCTTGCAGTTTTTCCAACTTTCCCTACCTGGTTAACCAAACTGCCCACATGCTTTCTGTTTCACATCTATGTGAGGTTACTAGTGTGATCAGTGAGGTAAAAAAGTGTACTGTCTAATGTGCTGCTGCGCTTTGTTTTTATTTCAGAGACTGCCTCCAAGACTGGTATGGTGATGGTCTTCGGTGAAATCACATCCAAAGCTACAGTTGATTACCAGAAGGTTATTCGAGAGACCGTAAAACACATTGGATATGATGATTCCTCAAAAGGTATGTGTCTTTGGTCTTATTGTTCCAATGGTTTTTTTGTTTGTTTAATATATGGTCATGTTAAGCACTCGCTTGCTGTTTCAGGATTTGACTATAAGACCATGAATGTACTGATTGCTCTTGAGGAGCAGAGCCCCGAAATTGCGCAATGTGTGCACGTTGATAAAGATGATGATGATATTGGAGCTGGTGACCAGGTTAGTACACAGTATTTGCATCACAGAGTTATCCTCTCATAAAGTTATTAGGAGGATAACTCTATGATTGCCATGATGTCTAGAAAAACCTGTAATACGCTTTTGGGTGGCTCAAAATCGATGGCAATTTTCAGGGGCTAATGTTTGGCTATGCCACTGATGAGACCGAGGAGTTGATGCCATTGACTGTCATTCTGTCGCACAAGTTGAACCACAAGCTGTCTGAGCTGAGACGAAGTGGAGAACTCAGCTGGGCCAGACCAGACTCCAAGACTCAGGTGAGTCGTACTTAAGCTAAACACCTTTTGTTAAGTTATTACCACTGGTTGAGTCATTGTTCTGTTCAACGTGGAGCTGTATGAACATTGAATCAATATTTAGTCGTGTATTGTTGTCAACAATATTTTGGGCTGGTTTGTTGATTCCACACAATGCCTCTGTGGCATTAGCTGAGTGTTGAGTAGCCCAATTGACCACTTGCAATGGGGAATGGTGAGACTTTGTGTCAGCTTTATATAATCTGGGCCGGAATTTCAATGTGTTTCCTCATATTTGTACTAGTTGAGATAATAATGCGCCAAGTTATCTCATTGTCAATGCAGGTGACTATCGAGTATGTGTTTGAGGATGGTGCATGCAAGCCTCTGCGCGTTCACACTGTGGTCATCTCCACCCAGCACGATGAGCATGTTACCCAGGAGCAGCTACGCAAAGATCTAATGGAGAAGGTCGTCAAGCCAACAATTCCTGCCAAACTGATGGATAGTAATACCGTTTTCCATCTCAATCCTTCCGGCAAATTCATCATTGGAGGCCCTATGGTAAGTTTTGAACTGTGCAGTCTGTGTCTAAGTGCTGCACTTCACTGTCTGTAATGTTCATGTGATTTTTAGGCCACACCATAGACAAGACATGCATTGTGCCGATTTGCACATTTATATTTGTAATGTGTCGGGAATCACCTCGCATTATTTTTTGGACTAATACTGCGAATGCTTTGCTGGCAGGGTGATGCTGGACTGACCGGTCGTAAGATTATTGTGGATACATATGGTGGTTGGGGAGCCCACGGCGGTGGTGCATTCTCAGGAAAGGATTACTCCAAGGTGGACAGATCCGCTGCCTATGCTGCTCGCTGGGTTGCTAAGTCACTGGTTGCTGCAGGCCTCTGTCGCCGTTGCATGGTTCAGGTAAATTATTATCCAATTATCCCGCTTCAAGCGTGTAATCTTTGGAGGTGTGCGCAGGAGCCGCTTTGTGATTGGATGGCACTCATCCAAATCTAATGTTTAGGTTGTGGTTTTATGCACTTCAGCCAGGTTCAGTTCAAACTAAAGTAACCACTAAAAGTAACCAGTTTGCACTGCCTTGCAAGCCTCACTCTTGTCTACATAATTTTCCTCTGTTTGCAGGTGTCGTACGCCATTGGTGTGGCTAAGCCCCTATCGCTGACCATTTTTCACTATGGCTCCTCCAAGAAAACGGAGAAGGAGCTTCTTCAGATTGTCAATAACAACTTTGACCTGCGACCCGGACGCATTGTCAAGTGAGTCCATTAGCTTTTCTTCCGGTTTCAGTCATCAGCTTTTGGAATAATTTTGATGTGACATTCCTGCGTGTGTTTTACCAGTCATGATTGCTGCTTTGCAGAGCGTTGAACCTGAAGGACCCGATCTACCAGAAGACTGCCTCCTATGGCCACTTTGGACGCGACGAATTCCCCTGGGAGAAGCCAAAGAAGCTTGTATTCTAAAGCACGGAGCTACCTCGTCGAGTATCGCAATCAGCGTCATTCCCATACTATCCGATAGATTTATATTCTGCACTGCTCTTCAATCATCAGCGTAGTTTAGCACCAGATGGCTTACCAGTTCCGTTTCTCGGCAGCAACATTCCGTTTGGTTAGACATTCAATGTAGCTGGCTCACTCAGGGCTGACAGTTATGATCAATCACGATTGAACCTCATTTCTTGATCTGGCATGTATAAATATGGTAGTAGATTTGGACCGCACTATGTGTTATAGTGTACCATGTGACTGTTGTCTTTTGGTGTAGACTGATTTTACCATCCAGTGACCACAGTCGATACTAGGTTGCACCGACTTGATGGGACGAAATTTCAATAGCCCCCTCAGCCCGCCAAAACCTAACCGTCCAATATCAAGCCTATCACCTATCAAACTTGGTGCAACCTTTTTTTTTCTTCTGCAATGACAAACCTTTTGGTTTCTGTCTTTGTCTTGTGTTTATGAAAATCAAATGGAAAAGAGCATTATCATAAACACTCGGGTTTGCTGATTCAGTCATCGGTCAAATCTACTCTGGGCATATTTTTACAATGTTCTTTCTTTTTTATGGTGTAAAACAGGTACTAAATTTTTAACATAGGCTATACCTGGATGGTTTTTATTCATTATTTTGTATAGTCTGTTACTGCTATCACATGGTTAGTGTTACCTGTGCGCTAATAAACTTCCAGACTTCAAACCATTCTATCCTATTGCTATTCTAATACAAAAATGTGACCTTCCAAGATGGCCAAAGCAAAAGATGTATTGAGTTGTTGAAGAACTCGTACTATACATAATTTCGTCAGTTCTATGTTGATCTCTAAATTCATCATTTTAACCCTTGCCAGTATCCAATAAAATTTTAACTGAGCAGTTGCATAGGCTGCAGCTTGCAAAGAAACGCTCTCCATACTTCGTGATTGAAATAATGAGGCAGCGATTCAGTGCAGTTAATCCATAGCGATATGCAAATAACCTTGGACAGCAACAATGCCAACAATAAAGCGCTCACTACATGTGAATGACTAGTAAAGCTTACATTATTGATCAGTATTTACCTAATGGTAGTAGACTGGAATTCAGTCGTCATTTCTGACTTGCAGAAAATCTTGGGGAACAGTTAGTGGTTTTATAGTCAATACAATCTACAACACTAGACCTCTACTGATAGAGCATCGATTGGTGGAGGCATGTTATCTTCACAACTATATGGGTCAAGGCCGCTCCTGGACTCTAACATATGCCTTTGATGAAGTAACGGCATAGCGATCTGTGTCTAAAGGCAATATTGACTGAACTCCAATTGATGAAAGTTCACTTATTTCAACTGCAAACACGCCTAGAAAGAAGTGGAGATTGCTTTTACCCAACTATTTACGCGAAGTGCAAGAATGCTAGAACAGCTAGTGCTGTCTGTAGAGCATGAAGGTCAGCTACTGCAGGTAGAAATGCTAGCTATAACAATAATACAGACCAAATACAGTAGTCCGTTTTAGTGTCGAGTGACCAGGCTTTATTCAGTACGAAACCGACTCAAATATGAGCACGCAAGAAAATTTTAGAAACTCTCATGAGCAAGAATTTATATTCATAAAAATAACTAGAAATAGAAAAAATATATGGTTGTTACTAAATAAAAGGCAACTTGATGTGACTCCACACTCGATCCGATAGTATAAAATCACAGACTGCGACCTTGTCTCTGTTTCACGACTTGTTCTAAAAGACTACAAAGGAATGTAGCAATAGTGGATAGGTTTGTTTACCTTGTGGAAGGACAATCCTAAACAATGATTACCACCTACACCCTAATGTAGGTGAGGTGACCCACCAAGAGATAAACCATGCAACCAGTTAAAACTGGGACTGATGATAAGGAATGATAGCAGATTACACTATATTGTCACTACAGGATAGTGATTAGGACATGTGAAGTCCGCATGGGTTCTTCTAGGATATGTCTGCAGTCTCGAATCGGATACTGCAGCCCCTGGACACCGGAAATGGTTCGCATTGCTGGGTTTAATTTGTGAAACATGAAATTTCCTGACAAACCCATCCCATTTTCCCGCCTCCCTCACCAAACAGCTTGCACTGCTGGGTAAGGGTATGCCCCCTTAAAGACTTGACAAAAAGAATATGGTGTTCAATCATTAGAATTAAATTCAACTCACCTATATCGTGGTTGCTTCTGCTTTGGAGGCCAGCAATGTAAACTATGATTTGTTCTACAACAGCGAAGGCATATAGAGACTAGACCAATTATAGTGGATAAATAAACATATAGTTTGGTTTATGAAATCGCAAAATAAGTGCCCATCTCTCATTATTTTGCAAAATTACAAATTATGATAATCGCAGTCGGCATGCATACAGCCCTTGGAATAGCCTTTAGTTTTTAAGTTAAATCCCACACATACCTGCTCTAAAGCTGATGAATCTTCTTCAGCGAGGCCCATAACCAGATGCTTAAGTTCGGCCATTGTAAGGCCGGTCAACCTTCCACGCTGGGCTTTGATTTTTTCAATATATGACATAATATCTTCCCTGAAACAAGAAGCAAGCTGTAATTGCAGTACTCACCAGGCTACATGCACAACATATCAAAATAAGGACGCTTTATGATTCCACACATCTAACTTACTGTTGAAGTTGTTTGGGTAAGCTAACACAATAAAAAAGAACAAAAGAGCATTGCCTAGTCTTGGGACACATCATCATCAGGAAACTAATATCGCAACTTGGTACCTACCAGCACTGCAGTTGCCGCAGAAATTTATAACGACAAATACACAATAATAACATAGAGTTTACAAAATTTGCTACATCATAATCTGGTCAAATTGAAAGAATTGAACTAGTGCCAAGCGGTTGTTTGGACAGAAGTGGTTCTAGATAATCCAAAACTAGGATGTAGTGGTCTGCAAAAAGGTTCCAATCAAGGCACATTTACAGTTTAGATATAACCACAGACAGGCACTGTGTATAGTGGATAGGCCAACTGGTCCCAACCAGTACCTCAACCAGTACCATCATGGGACAACATTTGGAACTAAATCAAAAACTGTGCTAGAATGGGGGTCAGCTTGATGTAGGTCAAGATGAGGTGATCACCTTATCCACAGACATAATTTTGTGATGTCTTATCTGGGGATGCTATACAGATAGTAACAAATGAATGCAGCCAGGTACCTTTGGAGGTTGGGGAACTTTTGAAGCACATCCGCGATGAGCATATTGATAGCTTGGGAGGCCTTGGCGGCTCGGGACGTAGACTCTGGAGCAGGCGGCGCTGTTGTGGGTGGCTCCGTAGGCTGAGACGCCTTGTGAACTGGTGTCACAGATGGTGCTGGGTGGAGAGCAGCAGCGGAGACTGCTGGCAGGGATCCGTTTGCATACGACATATGGGGAATTGTCGAGCCAGGCACACCGTCCATCTGCGGCATATTACGCATCCGTTGGGCCTGAAACTGATGCAGTGCCTGAGCTTGGGCCTGTAGGAAAATGCAAACACTTTTGGATTTCAACCGGATTTTAGTGACAAGATGCAGACGCTTATGAGGGCATTTATGTACACACGGGCACTGTGTACACAGGTTGGTGGCAAGCTTGGGTCAGGTTGTGGACATAACTAACACTAGGTTTGTAAAAACTGCTATGAGCACAAACAACATCATCACTTATTAACAGAGTTGTGTTAGTAAGGGTAAGGTTATGGGGCATGGAATTATGTTACATAGACCCGAATCCGAAAAAAACCTGATATTCTGGGATGCTTTTTGTTATTTGTTCCAAATGGATTAGACAAAAATTGTTTCTTGTTCATTTAGCCATGTCACGAGACCACCAAGTTCACCAAGATCCAAGCATGTTTAAAAATGACACCTTACAAAAAAAATTTCCGATAACCCCCTACTGAATATATATCTCACTAAGAACTGAAACTGACAGATAACTTGATACACTCGCAGGAACCGTTTTGAATGTATTATATACGAAAAACACAACTGTTTCTCTTTAATTCCGCCATGCGAGGGGCCACCAACTGCACCCAGCCAAGTGAAATCTATTCGTATGTTTAAAAGAAATAACAAACATGAATTGTCCGAAAGTCTTCTCCAATAACTAAATATCACATAAAACTGAAACTGAAAAATAATTTGCTTCACTCGAATGATCTATTTCGAATGGATAATATATGAACAACCCAACTGTTTTCTATTAATTCAGTCGTGCCGGGGAATTAGCAACTGCACCCAGCTAAGTGAAACTTCCCGCATGTCTCAACTTAAACTCCCATGTTCGCCAGAAATAAAACTTTCAAAAGGAACAGTCTAAAGTTTATCTAACCATCCCTCAGTTGTTTTAGTAACTCAGGGAACCGGGAGGATCGTACGAACTGTTCGAAACAAGCAACCAGACCCTCCCAGAAGGCACTCTCCTCTATCTACGTCAGTGAACTTGGCAATAAATTAATGAACCCGGTACTGAGAACAAATAGATTATTTTGATTTGCAGGCACTAAGATGTGCAACCAGCTCAGGTAAATACCTTCATTGTGAAGGAAAAGTATTTTATGTCTTCGTCAAAAGATGTATTGACGATGCTAATATCAAACAGTTAACCTTACTATACACATAATCAGACTGAGAGACAAGGAATAAGTGGCTGAGAGACAGGGACTAAGCATAAGCGACAGGAGGATAGGGGAGGATAGGATAGGGGCATAGGTTTCAGTTAATAGTATACCCTAGCGATTTGTTGCTGTGGCATCATCCTGTTTGGCATGCTAGGGATGGTCGGTTTCAAGAGCTGTGATCCGACTATTGCTAGAATATCCTAGGTAGAGAAATAGACACAATAATGATAATAGCGCATCAAACACCACCAGCAAATTATATCTGCGAAATCAATCCCAAATCAATGCCTAAACTTAAGTCATAAAAGGTCCCGTCTATCCAATTAGTCACAACTATCAACGCCCATCAGGTGCTTTCTGCCATATCCAGGGGTATGCAGTTTTCAAATCAGCGTTTCCCAAGGTGCTTTATTAGGACACTTTTCGCTTGATCCATGTGCCTCAGAGAAAGTAACTAACCAACATCAAGATCCGAAACTGACAAGGGTGTGGCGAAAGAGAAAGATTGCACCCGAGCCAGGAATCAAACCATGGACTCCCACGCCACGGCCTTCTATGCTTACCACTAAGCCTCGTTTTCACTGAAATAAGAATTACGAAAGAACATAAAAAGATTTTACCTTGATATCTGGTTCCTCCAGTACAGGCAGCTCGGCCAAGGACTGTGCGCCAGAAGCTATCGCCTCTCGCTGGCCCTGGTACTGCTGTTGGCGTTTTTCTATTATCAGCAATAGGCGCTTCGAATGCTCCGCCGCGGTTCGAATGTCACTTTCCAGGGCCGGTGGCAATGGGCGATTATTATTAACGAACCTGCAGTAAAGAAATAAATCTAATTCATGCAGCGATGAGCGCGTTTACATTTTTGAAAACAGTTCAGTTTTCTGTTTGTCTGTGTCACAGCAATCAGGATGCCAACTAAGAGGGATATACAGGTTATATTGTAGATTCCAGGAGTAGCCATACAAGGTCCATGTACTTTTGACAGAACACCTGGTGACTAACGGGAAAACTAGAAGTTTTCAGCCATGCACTGCTGGTTGCTGGCTTAGGTATCAACGCTAGTCATTTTAAGGAAGCTCAATTTGGCAGGATATTCAAATAAAAAAGCAAAACTGAGTCTAGTTCTCATTGCAACAACAGTTTACAGGAGATGAACAAATTTTAGGTTCAAGGTGTAGACTGGATAGCAAGCCCGCCTCAGAACGTCCTCAGCCAATGTTGTGACCCGGATATTATACAATTCCATCAGCTGGTATTATTTGGCACTCCGCCAGATCGGGAGCGTAGATACCCTAAAACTATCACCTCATCTTTCTATATTGCTGATCTGGTTGGTAGACAAGGTAAATCGTCTCTATCTTGCCGAGATAAAACTAATATATTGTTGGGCGGTTGACCATCACCTGACACTTGAATCCTTCTTATCACAAGGTCACATTGTCTGTCCAGTTACAAATCCATGCCATTCTAGTTTGTGATTTTAATTCAAATAGTATTTGCATTCATGTTGGATAGCAATATATTATTTTATGTACTACTTTGGCTCGTGCAGCATGTCTTGCCCAGTTCAACTTGGACCCCTGGTGGGCAAAAGAAATAGAGGTAGGCTAAAAACTAGATGAGCAGGTGATATAATAAAGCTCGGCAGCAACAACTGGCATCAAGCGGCACAAGATAGAGATGGATGGTCAGCCCAGAGGGAGGCCCATGTCTAACAATGGAATGTGAACAGTTGACGATGATGATGTTAATGATGATAATGTGCTACTTTAGATTCTGATGTAGGCTGATTACCGGATTCCGTGTTCTGCTTTATGCTTTTAATGAACTATAGTTTCTGCCCTGCATGGACCTTCATGCCACAAAGTTATCTATTTAAATAATTTTGCAAATAAACGAAGACAATCATTCAAGTTGAAAACTCACCCTGCAATAACCGATTTATGGTTCTGTAAATAATTATCAATGTCTTTTTTCACCGTCATCACCTTGACGAGATTATTTTGTTCCCGCTCTGTAATCACGGCTAACTCAGCATCTTTAGCACGCTGCAGGGCAGAGTCCAGGAGAGTATGGGCCCCTTGCAGCAACGCTTCCTGGCTGGACAGGGCAGCCGCATGCTCTTTACTATAAAATATTACATATACTGCAAGAGCTAACATAACAGGGATAGCGGGATAGTCTAATGTTAGAGTACTGGGCCCTCATCCACGAAAACCTGGGCTCGTATCCCAGATACGGCCGGGTCTCGTTGTGAGGGCGAGCTTCTCACATATATACATTCAACCCTCAATTTTGGTCCATTTCTGGCTCACTGATATGACCCAGACGGACGTATGAATTTATTGTGAGACATAGTCATCAATAGTTCAATAAGATTCGAATGGTACAAGAATAAGACGCGCAAACAACATGAGTGGCATTACATACTTGGCGTTAGTAAGCTCTTGCTTCATATGTGTGATAACGAACTCCTGCTGCAACACTTTAGTGCGAGAGCTGAAAATATGACCAAAAGTAGACTCCACTCTGTTGGCTGTGATAAGAAGGCAGGTTCAATTCAATTCAATCATTAGACGTGGGGGGGCCTTACCAAGAGCATAGAGGGTTGAATTGAGATTGGCTGAGAACTCGCGATGTCATAATGATTTTTAAGCCTTGATCACCATCATGCCCATCAGATTATGATAAGAGATAGTCAAGTTCAGATTCGCCCAACCAATGGTCTCAGAACTGATGGGACCACAGGACAGCTTTATATCCCAATAGCTTAAACGTTTGGCTCAAAATTGACTATCTGGGGTTCATGACCCACTGTCCTAGTCATGCCGACTGTCCACGGGTGAGAATGAGCTCCTCACATAAATCCTGGCTACTACCGTTCCAACAGCCCTCCGGCCTAGGAGATGGTTAAATAGGATGGTCAAACACAAGAAGAAAAAAGCCGCACGGAGCTATCTGATTAGAATTACATAGATCTAGATGTCAGAAGAAGAGAAGACGCAGGTAAATAGCTAGCAGGGCTATACTGTTTATACTGTCTCCCAATTCCAGAATTATGTCATTATCAATTATTGTGGTATAATGTTTTTCTACTTGGGTACTTGGCCTTCCTATTTAATGGACCTCCTAAATCTGAGGCTTGTTGGAACAGTCGACGCTAGGATTAAAGTGAAGAGCTCATACTCACAACGAGAGCCCGCAATGAACAGGATTCGAGTCCATGTTCTTACGGTTGCGAGTCCAGCGCTCTACCCTTGAGCGATCCGATCCCACTATCCCATCTGATTCGGCACATAACATTAATAAAAACACTACATTTGATTCATCGCAAAGGCACAAACAAACTCCTCCCCAGGAATAGGAAGACTTCACATACTCCATGAGCGAGCTATTTGCAGCATTCAGTTGATCGGTCAGAGACCGCTTTTCATCTCCCCATTTTTTGCTCTCCGCTTCGGTTTTCTGTCCCTGCTGTTTCATCTTGTCTTCCATCGCCTGCGGAAAATGTTAACTGCTCAAGATCATCAACAATTTACTCAGAAAGGGATAATCACCCGGTTCCATTTCTATAATTTATGGTGAAGAGGCAGTCCTTTTCTTCAATTTAGTTTCAGTTATCTATTTGAAACCAGTCATGGTTTGACTAAAAAGGATTTGTATATAATAAAATAAGTTAAAATCTGACAAACAGTTCATGAAATAATTATCTGCATTTATTGAGACAGTTAGTCATGTTAGTGACTAACGGTTGGCTGAATTCGATTGGATAATTTTATTTTACATAGATAACTTATTTGAAGGTTGGATGACGAGGCAAATTTTTTTTGGCTTATCAGAATCAGTGTGTCTCAAAACCTACCTGAGTCGAATAAAAGTTCATACTGAGCAGGGGATGTAGTAAA
>Ga0224501_10002337_pt1 | contig 14881 bp, 15 predicted proteins | sample SF_Oct11_sed_USG_4_FD_169105 | JGI IMG/M metagenome (GOLD analysis project Ga0224501, IMG submission 169105) | Sediment microbial communities from San Francisco Bay, California, United States - SF_Oct11_sed_USGS_8_1 | ecosystem: Environmental > Aquatic > Marine > Sediment | place: USA...
CGTCGTCGTTGCTTGCGCGTTGGTGCCACCGAGAATTAATGACTTGTCAACACTCACCAATTGAATCTCGGTCCCCGTAATTTGCACCGGAATTTGTTTACTCAAACTTCCTGCTTTAACTGTTATTGTTTCTACGCGGTTACTGGCATCAAGCGCGCCGGAAGAAAAAGTGACGACCGCTTCACCTTTTTCATCAGTCACAACCTGGGTTGCGCTGAGTTGTCCACCCGTGGCAGCAAAACTCACTTGCACGCCTGGTACGACACCATAATTCACATCCAACATGGTTGCGGTTATTTCAGTGGTCTCGGTATTATTCGTCAGAATAATTGGTTTTTCTGTTGCTAAAGACACATAGCTTGGTGTCGCCGCTTGAGTTTCGCTGGCAATAACATTAATGGTTATGGTTTCCGTATAACTACCGGCAATGATGGTCACTTTTGCTGTACCTAAAGTAATGCTAGTCAGCGTGACTTCAGCAATACCAAACTCATCCGTCACCACTTGTGTTTTACTCAAACTACCCAGGCTGGTGTTAAAGTTGATAGGATAATCTGGATAGGGGTCATCATTTTCCAAACTAAGAATGACACGAACCGTCGCCGAGGTATTGCCATCGGCATAAATGGATTCGCTGGTCGTGACCACACTCATAGCACCAATCGGTTCTGAAGGAATCGGTATTTCATCCTGCGATACCGCGCAAGCACTCAACAGAAAAATAACCAGCAAATAAAATAAGGGTCGTTTGGCCATGTGCATTTATCGACCCCTACCAACAATACTTTAAACTTTGTCTATGTCTAAGCAGGAATATTTTAGTGTTTATTTACTAAACCACAAGGCTCGAAAAAGCCGGGTCAGATACCAGTTTTTTTCTTATATTCCTGAAAACTGCTATCCAACCCTGTAAATTGGTTTTGCGTGATATAACTATTTGTCTAACACAATAGTTTCACAACTCATTGCATCAATTGTCGGCGCACAACTCAACGTGAGATTATGATGCTCGATTATTTTTTTCGCACTCAAATGCTTTTTGTCATGAGTCGTATGTGCATCGGCCAGCAATGTAAGCTGATAGCCCAGACTCGACGCACGGCGCACCGTTGAATCGATACAAAACTCTGTAGCAAATCCACCGATGTACAAATGAGAAATGGCTTGTTTCTCTAGCTGTTGTTGCAAATCCGATGTTTGAAATGGATCAGCGCTTTGTTTGTGTACTATATTATCTGTAGCTTCTACTAGCAAATCCGGATGCAAGCACCAGGCTTCGCTACCCTTCTCTAAAAACCCTGGCAAGTTATATTGCATAAAAAATATGGGTAGCTGTTGCGTGCGTGCACGCATGTTAAGTAGATTTATTCGACTGATAATACGGTCGAGATCGCGAGCTTTGCCAGGTTGGGTTAGCACACCATATTGCATATCGATAATCAGAATTGCTGAGTTCATGTTCATTGCTCCTATCACAAAATTGTTTTCCAGAAATTCCGTGATGAGCGGAAATAGATTAAGCACATTTGAAACTAAAGCAATAGATGAGCGAGACATTCGCCAAGGATGAGATAAGGGAAAAGAGTTATTATGAGAAGGATTTAAAGAAGCCATCACTCTATCAAATAAATTTCATTTTTGCAAAAAAAATGCGGTCAGATACCAGTTTTTGCTAATATTAAAATTAACTGTGCTCTGACCCCACTTAAATGAAAACATTAGCTGCGCTTTGTTGGATAATTGGATTTCTGGAACAACAAAACATTCCTTATGTGATGTGCGGTGGACTTGCGGCAAAGGATTATGGCGCGAAAAGAAAATTAAACGATATCGACATTTATGTACCGGATGAAAATTTTCAGTCAGTTGTCGATTTTGGTATTGCTTTTATCACTTACAGCCCCTCCCATCATCTGGGTGCTCAATGGGATTTGACCTATGTCAAGTTTAACTATCAATCTCAAGATATTGAAGTTGGCAGTGATAAAGCATGTAAAATTTTTAATCATCATCAATCAAAATGGCTCACGCAGATAATCGATTTTCAACTCTCTGAACGTTATAATATTTTTGGTGTCGAATTATGAGTCATGGCAAAAAACGATTTGCTGACATATAAAAAACTATTAAACCGAGCCGTTGATATCGGAGATATTCTAGCAATTGAAGCAAACCCATAAAAAGTGTTTCAAGCCGGAATAAAAAACGTATGTGCATCGCTGTCAATGCGTTTAATCGTGTGTTGATAGAGTGCGGATAAATGTTCACTGTTAAGTAATGCCTGAACTGGACCGACGCGTGTTTCACCATTGGCAAACATTAAAATCACATAATCGCAATAACGCCATACTAAATTAATATCATGCAATACTATCATCGCGGATTTCTGTTGTTCATTTATTTTCAGTTTGAAGTGATCAAGAATACGAAGTTGCTGGTGAACATCTAAATGATTCACCGGCTCATCAAGTAAAAACAATTGTGGATCTTGCGTGAGCAAACTGGCGATAGCCAAACGTCGTGCTTCACCACCAGATAATGACAAATTTGAACGCTCAGCATAATCGTCTAAACCCACCACTTGCAACGCGGCATGGGCAAGCTGTTTATCTTTTTCTGTTTCCGTTTGCCAACGCTTTAGATGAGGATGACGGCCAAGCAATGTGATGTCCATAACACTTGCAGGAAATCCCTGCTCACTTTCCTGCAATAACAAGCCTATTTGTTTTGCAAGCTCCTTGGGCTTGAAAGACACTCGTGCTTGTTGATTAATGCTCACCTGGCCATGTTGCAGTGGATACAAACCCAGAAGGCTATGCAATAAGGTAGTCTTGCCCGCACCATTGCAGCCAATTACACCCCAACATTGAGCGGGTTCAATAGAAAAACTTAAATCCCGACATAAGGTTTTATCACCACGTTGTAAGCTTAAGTGTTGTGCACTCAATATCATAGACGTGCACCGCCACGATTAAGCAAGAACAAAAATACTGGCACGCCAATCAACGCGGTAATCACGCCCACGGGTAGTTGCTGCGGTGCGATTAGACTTCGCGCCAAGGTATCAGCTAAACATAATAAACTGCCACCGAGTAAAACCGATGCTGGAATTAAAATACGATGATCACTACCCATAAGTAAACGCACCATATGCGGGACAATTAAGCCAACGAATCCGACACTCCCTGCAGTGGTAACCGCACTCGCTGTCAGCAAGGCTGCGAGAAAAAATAATAAGCGCCGCAAACCAAGTACCGACACGCCTAAGGCACTGGCACTAAGTTCGCCACGGATTAACATATTCAAATCCCGCGCAAAAAACCAACTCGTGATCAAACCAAAAAATAAAAGCAAACTCGCTAAACCCGGCATACTGGCATAGGATAAATCACCCATAAGCCAAAACAGCATTCCAGGCAAATCACGCTCAGGTGCAATCGCCAAAATAAATGAAATCAAAGCGCCCCATCCGGCAGCCACCACCACACCGGTTAATAATAAACGTGTGGGAGTCCAGCTACCCTTACCATGAGAAAGTGCAAATACTATAAGCGTTGAAATAAGTGCGCCAAGGAATGCACCTAGATTTAATAGCAACACTCCGGCACCAAACAACATACCCGCCAATACCGCAACTGCCGCACCACCAGAAATTCCAAGCACATAAGGATCGGCCAGAGGATTGCGTAATAACACCTGCATTAGAACACCGGCCAGGGCGAGCAATGCACCGGTAACATAGGCGCTTAACGCACGAGGAATGCGTAGCTCCCATAATACCTGGCTTAAAACAGTATCTTGATGTGTCCAAAGCGCATCCAGCACTTGAGCAAAATTACTACTGACACTACCACTAACCAGCGCCCAATAAAGACTAATAATACTCGCAACAATGAGGCTTAGAAATAAGCTCGTGGCGCGCATTAGTCACGCAGACTCATCAATTGCCAGCCTGACTGCTTGGCCTTATGAGTTAATTTTTCATCGGCATCCACTGCGACCGGGTGCTCAACCAGTTCAAGCAAAGGAATATCATTATGCGAGTCACTATAAAACCAACTGTCTTTCAAATCGGCTTGTTGATTTTCTAACCATTGATTTAAACGTGTGACTTTGCCTAGCTGAAAACACGGTACTCCAGCAACTTCGCCCGTGTATTGACCATTTTCCAAGGCTGGATCAGTGGCCAATAAAATCTCAATTCCATACAATTTAGCAATAGGTTCGGTGACAAAACGATTGGTAGCAGTAATGATCATTAATGTATCACCCTGCGCTCGATGGTTTTCAACAAGCTGTTTGGCTTTATGCAATAACATAGGCTCAATCTCTGATTGAATAAATGTTGCGCGAAGTTCGAGCAATTGTTGCATGGGATGCTGACTTAAGGGTTTCAAACTAAAACGCAGGAACTCAAAAATATCCAGGGTACCTGCCTTGTATTCATCGTAAAAACGCTTATTTTCGCGCTCATAAAACTCGCCATCGACAATTCCTTGACGCACCAAATATTGTCCCCAAGCGTAATCACTATCCCCGGCAATTAAGGTGTTATCCAAATCAAATATCGCTAATGCCACGTAAAACCTCTTGTTTATCATGATTGTGACGGCTTATGTTAAATCAAATAAGCAAAAATACCAGCTAAGACCGTCATTTTGAGGCAAATAGGCCTAAGTCGGGTTTGATGTCAAACCCGGTTTTATGGAAGAATGGGCAGTCAGGTGCCAAAGGAAGCTAGTTCGTGATCGACCCGCAAGGATATCGCTTAAACGTGGGAATCATCCTGTGTAATCATCAGGATAAAGTACTATGGGCGCGGCGGATTGGTCAGGAGGCCTGGCAATTTCCTCAAGGGGGCATTCGCGAACAAGAGCAAGCGGAACAAGCCTTGATTCGTGAACTATGGGAAGAAATTGGCCTGGATCCCCATCATGTGGAAATTCTCGGTTCAACCCAGGGCTGGCTACGTTACAAACTCCCTAAACGATTGATTAGACACGGAAAAACTCCGCTCTGTATTGGCCAGAAACAACGCTGGTTTGTATTACGTTTTACGGGTAATGACCAAGATATTGATCTATCCCGCAGTGACAAACCCGAATTTGATCATTGGCGGTGGGTCGATTATTGGCATCCGCTGGCAGAAGTCGTTTCGTTTAAACGCGAAGTCTATGAACAAGCCCTCGCCGAACTTGAGCCATTCCTAAAACAAACAAAAAACCAAACCAGTGGCATCTAAAGAGTAGCCATTGAATATTTAGCTAAAACCAGCGTGGGAAAAATCAGTGTTAGAGACTTTAAGACGAATTGTACAAGAAGTGAACGAAGCACGGGACTTGGATCAGGCCCTACAGATTATTGTGCAAAGCGTCAAACAAGTCATGAAAACGGATGTTTGCTCAGTTTATCTCACGGATTTCAGTAATCACGATCGTGTGCTCATGGCCACCGACGGCCTAAATCCCAAATCCGTGGGACGGGTACGACTTAAACAAAACGAAGGCGTCACCAGTGTGGTATGTGAACGCGCCGAACCCTTAAACTTAGAAGACGCACCAAGTCATCCCAAATACAAATACTTGCCCGAAACCGAAGAAGAAGATTTTCACGCATTTCTTGGCGTACCAATTATTCACCATCGCAAAACCCTTGGTGTATTAGTCGTGCAACAATTACAAAAACGTTCATTTGATGATAATGAAGTTACCTTGTTAATGACTATTGCGGCACAACTCGCTGGCGCGATTGCCCATGCTGAAGCCAGCGGCGGCATAGATGGATTACGCCAAAGCAGTGACAAACGCCTCATGCATCGCGACCGTCCCTTTCGCGGTCTACCCGGTGCGCCAGGCGTTGCCAAAGGTTTGAGTCGTGTACTCTATCCATCAGCAGATCTGGATGCTGTACCTAATCGCCATACCGAGAACACTGAAAAGGAAAAACTGGCATTTTTAAATGCGGTTGAGGCGACACGTAAAGATATCAATGTGCTCAAACTACGCGTGGCACAATTGCCAGAAGAAGATCGTGCGTTATTCGATGCTTATTTATTAATCCTGGAAAGTGATAGCTTAATCAAAAAAACCTTAAGCAAAATTGATACGGGTTTATAAACATCGACTGCTTTGCGCGATGTGGTTCAAGAGCAAGTCAAAGTATTTGCCGCCATGGAGGATGAGTATTTAAGCGAACGCTCGCAAGACATTAAAGATTTAGGCCGTCGTATTTTGGTTCATCTGCAAAGTAAACAAGATGGCGTGCGGTCTTATGAGGACAATACCGTGCTGGTTGGTGATGAACTAGCCGCTTCCGATTTGGTAGAAGTTCCACCGGACAAACTAGTCGCCGTTGTTTGTACTCAGGGCTCAGGTTCTTCGCATGTCGCCATTTTAGCGCGTGCACTCGGTGTACCTGCTGTCATGGGTGCGCAAGATCTCCCCACCAGCAAAGTCGATGCTTTAAATATCATCGTCGATGGCTATCAAGGTTGTATTTACATCAATCCGAGCGAAACTGTCCATAAAGAGTATGAGCGCTTAATTAATGAAGAAGCTGAATTATCTGCCGGTCTTGAAACGTTAAAAGGGAAACCCGCTGAAACTCCGGATGGTGTGCGAGTACCGCTTTATGTTAACTCAGGTTTGCTCGCGGATATTTCGACCTCATTAGAAAGTGGTGCGGAAGGCATTGGTTTATATCGCACAGAATTTCCATTTATGATTCGTGATCAATTCCCTGGAGAAGACGAGCAAGCACAAATTTATAAACAAGTGCTAAGCACCTTCGCCGGAAAACCAGTGATTTTGCGCACGCTGGATGTGGGCGGCGATAAAAATTTGAGTTATTTTCCTATCAAAGAAGATAACCCGTTTTTAGGTTGGCGAGGCATTCGAATTAGTTTGGACCATCCCGATATTTTTACCACTCAGTTGCGCGCCATGTTACGCGCCAGCGCGGGCCAAGATAATTTACATATTCTTTTCCCAATGATTACCAGTATCGATGAAGTCAAGGAAGCGGTGAATCTGGTCAACCGTGCACGCGAGGAATTACTTGATGAAGGGAAAGTCGATATTCATATGCCGCGTATTGGCGCTATGATTGAAGTCCCCTCGGCGGTTTATGAAGCTGAGTCTATTGCCAAACGGGTAGACTTTCTCTCCATTGGCACCAATGACTTGGTGCAATACCTATTAGCGGTGGATCGCAATAATTCGCAAGTGGCCGATTTATACGATTGCCTACACCCAGCAGTTATACGCGCAGTGTTGCAAGTGATGCAAGCAGCTTCAAAACAACAAATTCCCGTGAGTGTCTGCGGTGAAATGGCTGGTGACCCCGCAGCAGCATTATTGTTATTAGGCATGGGTTTGAATAGTTTAAGCATGAGCACAATTGCTCTACCTCGCATTAAATGGGTAATTCGAAGTTTTACCCAACAACGAGCAAAAGAATTGTTAGAACAAGCCCTTCAACTCGAAGGCGCCAAAGAAATTCGCCATTTACTCAACCGAGAAATTGATAATGCCGGCCTAGGTGGCTTATTGCGACCAGGGAAATAATCACCTATTTATTTGTCTAACCTAACAAATCCAACCATATACCATTATCAGAATTCCTTTCACTATCAGCGCTAAGGTTTAGGCTGGTGGATTTTTCATGGAATAAGCTTTGCACTTTTAACGCATAAGCATTTTGGAGTCGTTCATGTTGGAATTAGCTATAAGCACGTTTGTGGTATTAGTCGTGGTTATTGATCCTGTGGGTGTCGCCCCAATTTTTGGCGCACTCACGCAACACGCTAGCCAGACTTATCGCCGCACCATGGCACGACGTGGCGTTTTATTGTCATTTTTAATTCTCGTGTTTTTTTCCTTTGCCGGTCATTTACTGCTGACGGCTCTGGGCATATCCATGCAAGCTTTTAAAGTAGCCGGTGGTTTCTTTTTATTTCTATTGTCGATAGATATGGTATTTGCACGCCAATCAGGCTTACGTTCAACTACGCCCAAAGAAACTCACGAAGCTGAACATGCTGATGATATTTCTGTATTCCCGCTTGCGATTCCTTTGCTTGCCGGCCCTGGTGCAATGACGACATTGGTATTAATGATGGGCGAAGCAGCTGGCCGCATTGAACATATTAGCATCATCATGGCGATCCTGACCTTAGTATTGGTTTTGGTATATGCAGCCTTAATGTCCGCTGCGGTGATCATGAAAATTCTTGGAGAAATCGGCACGAACGTAGTCAGTCGTATTTTGGGAATTTTGCTCGCCGCACTCGCAGTGCAATATATGATTGATGGCATTCGCTCAAGTTTTGCTTTGACTTGACAGCGGGAATCAATTGTTATTAGTTTGAGTCCTTAAAAAAGGACATAGTTATGTTTAAACAACTCGATGCAGGATTGTGGGTTTATGATGAACCCTTGTCTTCATTAGGCGTTCAATTTGGTAATCGCACCACCATTGTTAAACTCGATAATAACAAACTTTTATTACACTCCCCCGGCAGGCTAGGCGACAAACTTAAAAATACCCTAGCCAGTCTTGGCACCGTTAACTATATAGTCGCACCTAATCGTTTTCACAGTTTGTTTTTTGATACTTACCCCAATGAGTATCCACAAGTTGAAATTTTTATGGCGCAGGGATTGGATAAAAAGCGCCGCAAGGTTCCCTGTTCAGGTATTTTAGATAATGCCGCTCATCCTGCATGGGCGTCACACTTGCAGCAATGTTTAATTCAAGGCATGCCGATATTTAACGAAGTCGTGTTTTTTCATCAAGCGAGTAAAACACTGATATTGACAGACTTGATTCTTAATATGCAGCCGCCATACGGCATCATGAATCACATTCACCTAATGATGCACAAAGCCAAAAATGGATTTAGTTTCTCAAGAATTCTTGCATGGATGATTCGAAATGAAAAGCGCTTCAGTCATAGTATTCAAACCATGTTGCAATGGGATTTTGAGCGAGTTATTGTTTCTCATGGGGAAATTGTCGAAAGTGGTGGAAAAGCATTATTGAAAAAAACTTTTTCAAACTATTTATAATTATCAAGTTGTCACTCGACATAAGGGCACATACATTTCATCAGCACTCACTCCACCATGCACACCAATTTGTGAAAAAGGTTTTTCACCAAGCAAGGTATCTTTAATCACATAATTGTCACGCATAATAATGACATAATCACCAATGCGATTTTTTAATTTTTTATGAAGCTCGCCCAGGCCATAAAAATTTTGCCGTAAAATTTCATCAACCGACAACACATCACACTGGTACGGCAAACACGCTTGTACAATATCAGGAAAGCTCAAAGCATATTCTGGTTTCACATAACAATAGGCCGCACGCGGTTCGCCACAGAGTGGTAGTGCCAGACTATTTTGAATCTCGGCATAGTCATTAATATTAATCACTTTTTCAGCGCTGGTATCAATCAAACCATGATCTGCACATACCAACACTTCACTATCCGTATTTTTTAGTTTTGTTATTAGTTCCGCAAAATAACCATCAATTGAATTAAATTGGGTTTGTGCTTGTTCACTATTAATTCCATAAGTATGTGCAATATTGTCGAATCCCGCCCAATAAGCATAAATATACTTAGCTTGATTGGCATCGCTGGCAAGACTGATTATTTGATCAAAACAGTGACTTAATGATTGATACCCTACCCGTTCTGCACCACGGCTTGAAACTTTACTATAACTCGAATCCACCAAATAATTTTGATTAATCACATATGACTTACGATTAATTTGTTCATATATTGTTTTGAAATCGACGACCTGATCCATGGCAATACCCACATCGCTATAGCTTTGCATGCCAACCCGTGGTTTAAACGGCAGAATGGCACTCACCGCACCGACTTCCTGCAAATACATAAACCAACCCGTCATCGCATGTTGTTGTGGCGCAACAGCACTTGCATAAGTGCTAATAGCCGCTGCAGTGGTTGAAGGAAAAACTGAGGTAAGTTTGCTTTCGAGTGTTGAATATAAAAATGATCCCGTTTGCCGCATTAAATAGTTATACGCCAAACCATCAAGCACAATCAAAATAATATTTTGTTTGCTTGCCAATTGTTGTGCATTTATCGTAGCTAACGGTGGATAATCAGCGACCGTCCCACCCATGGCCTGTAGCAGGCCACTCATCAAATTTACAATACTGTTGGTAGCATAATCTGGTTTTATCAAAGCAGTCTCTTAACTCGTTAGTTTTGTTTTTAGATTAATTTCAGTTCATCCCCTGCTTTGTCGATAGCATCGCAAGAGGTTGCTATGATCGACAAAACACGGCTCGCATTATCCTTTATTTTATTAACTTTATCCAGCCAAAGTCTGGCCGGTGAACTGTTTTTAGTGCGCAACGGAATTTCCAAGCATTTTGGAACTATGTATGAAAAACGCATTTACGAATACCGCACGGTGGTTTATATATCAGAAAATGAAAAATACATACTCGATAGCTATCGCGAAATTGAATATGTCAAATATCAACCCAATGAAAATAATGCCGGTTTAGGCCTGGAATACGTACTGGATATGTCGCCCAAATGGAAAAGTTATCTGACTCTTGGCAATTATGTGAATAGTTTTTATTTGCCTTCATGGTATGCAGGGTCAGTTTTTATGTATCGTAAAAACCTAAACAACCCACTCGTCCGTAGTTATATGGATTTTGGTGCGGCAGTACTTGTCATGCAACGACCTGAATTTAATAATGGTTTACCATTTCCCGCGATTCTGCCCGCGCTAACCTTGAGCTTCTCACGCTTAGCCATTAACAGCACCTTTATTCCTGCCATTAATGATGAAAGCGTTCCCACACTTTTCTTGCAATTTAAATTACAAATTTTTTAATAGAATAATTTCCCGACTAAGCATCATATTTTTCTAAAGGCAACAATCGTTAACACGATAATAAATGTGACGTCTTTCATGTTTCTGTGGTACCGATGTGATTCAGCCACTTTTTACAGGTAAAACAGTCCCACACCTAACTGTTCACGTCACCTATTTTTCAATAGTATTTACACATCGAGGAGTTTAACAATGAGAAAACTAACCGTGGTGTTGCTTGCGCTCATTATAAGCGCGTGTGCATCACCTATCGTAAAACGGCCTGCCGCTGACACTGTTAAAAAAATTGCGTTCATCAGCGTTTATTCAAATTCAAGTATTTATAATGTCAAAAACCCTGATCAAGTTGACACATTGGCAATTTTAAAAAAGGCAGTTAAAGGTAACGACAATATTCAAGATGGCAATGTTCAACTGTCTACATTCGCACTAAAACATTACAGTGAAAATCTATCGACTGCTCAATGGCAAGTGGTTCCCGCCCCAGAAGTCATTAGTCACCCGGCTTATAAAACGTTTACCCAAGAGTTAAAAGGCGAAGGTGCAATGGGTTTTCTAAATAAAATGGCAGGCACTAAATGGGCAGTTCCACCCGAAATGGCGCACTTTCCTTTTGAAGTAGTGGCGAAAACCAATCAAAAGACTTACACCAATGTTAATGGAAAAATGGTTGATGCCAAAACGGTTTCTCGTGAACGTTTAGCAAAACTCAGCCAAGAACTCGGTGTGGATGCTGTGGGAATTATTCATGTTGATTTGGCATTTGAAAAAGGAATGCTTGATGTCGAGTTACCACTTAAACGCGCCAAAGCAATGCCAAAAGTTTCATCAGAAATGGTTGTCATCAATAGCAAAGGTGAAATCGCAATGCAGACTGGTCGCATAGTTCGTGGAAAAGGTAAACGCTTTGAAGCTTCTGAAAAAGCACCCATGATCCAAGGTGGCCGGGTTGAGTTTGCTGGAAAGGATGGACAAGAAACAATAAAAGCATTCTCTGAAGCAATCGAGAAAAGTGCACATGGCTTGAAAAGCGAAATTGAAAAAGAGTTAGGTAAAAAATCCTAGTCTATGCTAGAGGCTGTTTATTCATGATAAACAGCCTCTCTTTTAATTTATATTCATCATAGTCTGTAACACATTCACAGCATTAAAGTACTTGTTCGTATCAAAGTGGCGATGGCCCACACCTTGATTTGCCAACAAACAACTATTTCGATTCAACCAATTAAATCAATAGCTCATTAAATGATAATATGAATTTTTAGCGTCTATTCAAGATCCCAAGATTATTTCGCTTTTTATCAAGCCTACGCTTGAATGACAACACTTTAGTGGTATTTATTTTTTATGCACAAACCTGCTTTAATAAGCTCAACACTAGCAATCAAATAAAACCCGCCCTATTGGGAAAAGGAGAAAAAATTATGGCATGGACCTTCGATGATACAGGCGCTAAAACCAATGTTATTCCCGCCGCAGCTGGCGCAAAATATTATGCATTTAGGCGCTTGATCAGAGATAATGGTCATCACCCAAAAACAGCTGCCGAACAACTTGGCGATTCGAATTATGAGGATTTAGGTGGGAATAAATATTCCATTCGTCTCTCCCAGGAACATCGTGTTTATTTTACGCTGGATCAAACTGCATTAACCGTTACCGTTTCTGAAGTGGGCAAACACAAACGTAGTTAACGGGACAGGACCGGCGCGATCGCAGGCAACAAATAGCAGCACTACTATTACAAATGCATTAAACCTGCACTAGCTCGTTCTTTTCAGAATGAAGGGTCGTTAGGGTAATATTGCATTTACCAAAGACTTGATTAACGCAGGGCCTTGGTAAATAAATCCACTATATACTTGAACCAAACTGGCGCCTGATTGTATTTTTATTTTGGCATCATTAACATGGCTAATTCCGCCCACACCGACAATGGGTATATTATTGGCTAAACGTTTATTTAGTTCTGCAATCACATGATTTGATGCGTTAAATACCGGCTTTCCACTTAAACCACCGGCTTCTTTCGCTACAGAGTATTGTTGTACCTGTTCACGACTAATAGTGGTATTGGTTGCGATAACGCCATCGATTTCATATTGCAAAAACAAGTCAGCCATTTCTGCGATTGCATCATCGCTTAAGTCTGGGGCAATTTTAATTAACAAAGGAACTTTAGTTTGATGTTGCATTTCCAATTGTTGCTGCTTGGATTTTAGCACTGATAATAATTTTTCCATTTCGGCTTTTTCCTGCAACTGGCGCAAATTTTTGGTATTGGGTGAAGAAATATTAACAGTAATATAATCAGCATATGGATAGGCTTTTTCCAGTCCAATTAAATAATCATCAACCGCATTTTCAATCGGTGTGTCAAAATTTTTGCCGATATTAATACCAAGTATTCCCGAATATTTTCGTTTTTTGACTTGTTCGATTAAATGATCAATGCCTTTATTATTAAAACCCATGCGATTAATAATTGCTTCCGCCTGAGGTAAACGAAATATACGAGGCCGCGGATTTCCGGGTTGCGGTCTTGGCGTGACGGTACCCACTTCAATAAACCCAAAACCTAAAGAACCCAGCGCATCGATATAATCACCGTTTTTATCCAACCCAGCAGCGAGTCCCACACGATTGGGAAATGTTAATCCCATGCAATTCAATGGCTGTGTGTTTGGTGTTTTAATTTTATAGGGATTAATGGAAAACGCATGCAGCAACTTAAGTGATTTCAAACTTAGCTCATGTGCTTGTTCCGCATCGAGCATAAATAGAATCGAACGTAATAGGTGATAACTCAAGATTCAGATCTCATACAGAAAGGACATTTACACTACACTGGCTCGGCGAGCCAGTGTAGTGATGAAAACTAATAATTTTATTTATTCGACGACTTCAGCTTTTTCGATGATGACATCTTCAACCGGCACGTCTTGATGCCCAGCGGCATTGCCGGTATCCACGGATTTTATTTTTTCAACCACGTCCATGCCATCGGTGACTTTACCGAATACACAATATCCCCAACCGTCTGACGTTTTGCCACGATGGTTTAAGAAACTATTATCTTTGACATTAATAAAAAATTGCGCAGATGCCGAATGCGGATCCATGGTACGTGCCATGGCTATAGTGCCATTATCATTACTTAAGCCATTATCAGCTTCATTTTCAATTGGGGCACGTGTTTCTTTTTGACTCATACCCGACTCAAAACCACCGCCTTGAATCATAAAACCGTTAATCACACGATGAAAAATCGTGCCATCATAAAAACCGTCTTTCACGTATTGTTCGAAATTTGCAGCCGTTTTTGGCGCCTTGTCATGATCTAATTCGATAGTAATATCGCCAAAGTTGGTTTGCATTTTAATCATCAGTCTCTCCTATTTCGATTTTTAAATGTTTACTTGATTCTTTGTAATTGAGATACGTCACGTACCGCACCTCGCGCCGCACTCGTCGTCATCGCGGCGTAAGCTTGCAAGGCTTGTGAAACCTGGCGTTGACGATCCAGCGGCCGCCAAGCTTGTGCGCCTTTGGCTTGCATTGCTTCACGACGGCTTGCCAAGTCTTGCTCACTAATGGCTAAATTAATTGTTCGCTGTGGAATATCGATTTCGATTGTGTCGCCCGCTTGCACCAAACCGATGGCACCGCCTTCTGCTGCTTCAGGGGATACATGGCCTATGGACAAACCCGATGTGCCACCGGAAAAACGTCCATCAGTTATTAGGGCGCAGTCTTTGCCTAAACCTTTGGATTTCAAATAACTGGTTGGATAAAGCATTTCCTGCATGCCCGGACCACCCCGTGGGCCTTCATAGCGAATAATTAACACGTCGCCTTTTTTAATTTGATCACCGAGAATGGCTTCCACAGCCGCGTCCTGACTTTCAAAAATTCTTGCTGGACCGGAAAACACTAAACAACTCTCATCAACACCTGCTGTTTTAACCACACAACCATCGACAGCA
>Ga0224501_10002339_pt1 | contig 14879 bp, 15 predicted proteins | sample SF_Oct11_sed_USG_4_FD_169105 | JGI IMG/M metagenome (GOLD analysis project Ga0224501, IMG submission 169105) | Sediment microbial communities from San Francisco Bay, California, United States - SF_Oct11_sed_USGS_8_1 | ecosystem: Environmental > Aquatic > Marine > Sediment | place: USA...
ACAAAATAATTTTTGTATGCTAAAAAATAAGAAATCTAAAAAATTGGAGGTTCTTAGGTATGTTAACAGGTAATAAACATTAACCGTTAGAATTAACGACTTACAGGATGAATTAATAGAGAATTAATGCTGCGCTAGAGATAAGAAAATCTATTTACCAGAGTTTTAAGTAAAAATGACTTAGAATCAAATTTTGATGCTATAATTTAACGAGATATCCTGTATAAGTTATGAATTTTAAATAATATGCAAAAATATCTTTTTCAATGGACGATAATCTTTTTATTCTTTTTGAGTTCTGCTTATGATGCAAGTTCGCTTCGTAAAAAAAGAAAGAGTTTTAGTCAAGAGAAAATAATTATCAACATTGACGGCGGTATTGGCATTGGTTTTTACGAAACTTCTCCAGGCGCAAATAGCGGGGGTCCTAATTTGAATATTGATCTTATGCTTTTTAATGTTTGGAAGCTTTATTATGGACCCACAACAGGTTATTTGAACTTGTCTGAAAACAAGCAGACAAATATGCACAGTAAATCTATAGCGATACCTACCGGTCTTATTTTATCTTTAATATTTGAAAAAAGTTCATGGAACTCGATACCTTATATGAATTTCGCGCCGTCTTTATATTTCATACAAGATAAAAATGGGGAAAATAAAGAATACAATTTAGGAATAGGCGCTTCTGTTGGATTAGGCATTATGATTCCTATATCCAGTAAAATTTTTATCGATTTAGCAATGCGTAGTTATTTTATTTATTCCCAAAATAATTATTATCGTTTATTAAGCAGCAATTTAGGAGTATGCGTCGTATTCTGAAATGAAAATAAATATAAAAAGCTATTCTGTTCTAATAATAATTTTATTTTCTATTATAACATGCGTCATTGACGAAGGGGACCATCACTTCTTAAATCCTGATGACCCCGGATATTTTAATATTACTCTTAGCGATTCTGGCGCGATTTCAGTTTGTGCCTTAGAAAATGGAACGAATAACATTACCGTTAATATTACGGCAATGGATAATAGCGGAGACATAAATAAGCACTATGATAGAGAGCCAAAAATTGAGGCAATTGATTCAAATGGAATAATTTATGACGTCGATTTTAATAATTCAATTGTTTTTGTCGACGGCTCGGCATCTCTTGATAATCCCATTATAAACGGCCTTTCTGGCGGGAACTTTAGTATTCGTTTTAGAGCAAGCGATAACGTCAATAACCTGATTGAAGGCTATAGTAATCAAGTAAATTTAGATGTTTCAGAATTTTCTTATTTTGAGGTTTTAATTCCTTCTGGTCGCATTTTTACTGATCCTGATTCGTTTAATATTACGGTATCGGCAATCGATCAAAATGGAAATATTTTTTCAGATTATAACGCTCAGTTTTTATTAAGTATCGATAATGGTACGATATCTCCGTCAACAGGAAGAATTTTATCTAACGGAACTGTTCAGCTTTCCGTAATTACTGCGGGTATGGGTTCTTCATTTATTATTTCGGCTTCAGAAGATCTTGCTATAAACCAGCCCGTCGATGTCACATGTGACGGCGGCGGCGGAGGCGGAGGCGGAGGAGGAGGAGGAGGCGGCGGCGGCGGCGAATTGTCGGTACCAACAGCGCTAGATTGTGAATTGACCGCGTCAAAGTATACTTTTTACCGCAATGAAAATTTTTGGTTAAATTTAACAATAAGAAAAAAAGATCAAAATGGAATATTTTATCATACTTTTAATAATACGGTTGATTTTACATTATCGCCTATTTCTTCTGTAATACCTTCGAGTCTTCTTTTAACGGGTAGTTCAACAGAAAACAATCCGGTATATATAGGCGGAATAGGTCCGTTTATAGTTTCGCCTGATACGGGCTTTGATAATATTTTGACGGCCAATATTAACGACTCAGGATTAGTTGCGAGCTGCTCTATAACAATAAATGTTCTGGGCGGTATAGCCATATACGGCGACGAGGCTTTGGCTTTAAAGGCTATATTTGACGCGGCGCCCGAATTCTCGCAAAATAATTTTATGGTTATAACAGATTTAAATGATATTATTAACAACCCTCTTGCTTTTGACGGAGTAATCGTTAATAAGGCTAGCTCTCTTTATAATGGGGGTACAAATTTAACTTCAATCGAAGCAGGTTTGTTATTAAATATCTATCAAGCGGGAATACCCATTATTTTAGCCGCTGATGACGATAACGGCGATGTTTTTTCGTTACATTCTACAATATGGAATATTACATCGGCCAATTTAGTTGTTCCTGATGACCCTTTGAGTTTCTTTAGCGCTTTTAATAGCGTTGATATTACCGCTCCATTTGCGCCCATTGCTTCATATTGGGAAGCTCAATCAATAGGCTATACATATGCAAGCGGCAGTTTTGTGGTTGAAATTAATCCTAGCGGATATGCTTTAATATTGCAAACCACAAGCGGAACAAATGCAGTAATAATGGGCGAAGCTATATACCATAGTTTTCACGGAAATTATTCTAATAATGGAGGGAATGAAACGCAATGGTGGGAATCAAATCAAGAAATGGTAATAAATATAATGAAATGGACATTCGGATGGTAAAATGAGAATAAAAATAAAATTCTATTGTTTTTATTTATTTTTTTGTGTTTCATTCGCGTATTCAACTCCATATCAATTAATTTCAAATGAAAGCGCTTTTATTATTAAAGAGAATAACCTGGAAATTAAAGAAAATGTTATCTATTCAAAAAGCCATGTTAATGACTGGGGTATAAGAACACAATTGCGTTTTGGCCTTTTCGGCTTCGGCGAATTTTCACTTGCTTCTTCGTTTAATTATTTTCCGAATTTAAGAGGCTCAGAAAGTCTTTTGCTTGAACAATATAAAAGGAGAGATTATGATACTTTAAATTTAGATATTGATAACCCGCGCGTTTCTTATATTGAACCAAAGATAAAGTTTATTGTTTCAAAAAGATACGATTTGGTTACATATTTTAAGTATAAATATTTTTTTGGAATGCCGATTATTTTGCCTTATCCTGAAAGCGGAAAAGACCCTGAAGCTATTGGAATGGTTGCCGATAACGCGTCAGAGGGTCAGGATTTTATTATAGGTTTGATTTCAAAAATAATTTATAAAAATAGTAAAAATCTAATTTGGGGCATAATGGGAGGGGGCGAATTTGTGTACTTACACGATAAGCTTTGGCAAGAGAATTGGCGAAAAGCAAATTATATGGCGGCTGTTGCCTGTTCTTTAGAATTAATAATTTATGATTTGTTAATGTTTCAAATTGAAAACCGTTTTGAATACTGGTTTAAAAGAGGCTGGCGCTATGAAGCAATGCCGGGTATAAGGTGGGAGATAGAGCCAAAAACGATTATTGAACTTGGTTGGGGCTTTCCTGTTTTAGGCGGAGACATCAACCGATATACTCTAGGTTTTACTTATGAATTTGGGGAATCTTTTAGAAAATGAAAATAACTAGTGAGCTTTCCTCGAAAAAGTAGACAACAAAATGCGCCTCTAAAAATATATGAAGACTCTTCTAATATTTATAGTCTGCCGGGAATCATGAAGAAATTACGTAAAGATGTCTGCAAAAGGGGTTGATGATTCATTTTGATCAAGGGGTTCAGTATGCGAGCAAAGAGTTTTGTATAATTTTCGCCAAAAATAATCACTTTTGATTATTGACAAAATTAAATAAATAAGATAGCTATATAAAAAATTTAAGGGCGATATTTCTTTAGACTTAAAATAAAATATAAAAGAGTAAAGCGTTTTTATAATATCGCTTTATCTAAAGGAGAATTAAATTGAAAGGTTTAGAAAAATTTTTATTATTAAAACCGGCTATAAATAAAGTTACCGATGGAGGTATGTTCAGGTTTATTTTTGCATGGTTTTATAGAGTTCTTGGCGCATTGACTTTATTTGGCGTTTTTTATGTAAGCTGGAAGTTGTGGGGGCAGATAAACAGCCAAATGCCGGTGAAATATTTTATAGGCGCTTTATTGGTTCAGGTTTTTTTAGTAGGGCTGGGATATGTTTTGATCAATATTTTGTTTATACGAGCAAACGATATACAAAGCATTCCGGCGACGAAAGAATACTCTGTTACGCCCATTATTGTTATTTGTTTTAAAACTATTGGCGAACTATCGGCGTCTGTTTATGCGATTTTTGGTATCGCGTTGGGTATGGCAAAATTTGTCATAGGCGAAAGAATGAATATGGTTCCCGTTGATTTGCCATGGTTGTCTTTCAGGAGTTCAGGATTTGAAATTATTATTCAAAGTTCTTTAATAGCTTTTTTGCTTCTTTTTGCCTTATATGCGATTGCCGAACTTCAAGCCGCTCTGGTCGATATCGCGAGAAATACATCCGTAATGGCAAGAACAAAAAAAAGAAATTAAATACTTAGTTGGTTGAATGATTTAATTAATTAAAACGGAATTTTATTAATAGTGTTTATTAAATTTCATGTAAGGTTTATTTTTTTGTTTTTACTTATAAATTTACCTTTCAATACTTGGGCAAATGAGACAGACGTAATCATCAAAAAGATGGGTATGTGTGCGGGTATATTTATTGAAGAAATAGAAAAAACCCGAGGCGATGAAGAATGGCGTGAAGCCGCAAAAGATATAGATAATAAAATAAAAGAATTAGAAAGAAAGTGCAATAGAAAAGATGAAATGCCTTGTTTAACAGAGGCAATGATGCATTTGATTATGAAGCTTGGCGCGGCGTCGGCAAAAATCTCATTAAAAATATTTTGTATGCCCAGATGGAAAAACAATGACTGTGATAAGTATTTTAATACTGTATGTTTAAGTTCAGACTTTGACCTGGGTCTTGACCCGGTATATGATAAACCCGCAAGCGAAGTTTTTTCTTCTTGGGTAAGAGCTTCGATATTATATTCAAGCAAAGTTACTTCTAATTTAATAAAAAATTACGGCAGAACCTATAAGAAGCATCTTGAAAAAATGGGCGATCTCTTTTTTCAAGATGGCCAGACTTTGTTAAAGCTCGCACGCCTAGAAATTAGATATAAACAAGAGTTATTTAAAAAAATGATGAATACACAATTTGTTAAAGAGAATAATCTTTCAAAAGCTTTGAATGTTTATATTAATGAACATGAAAAGTTATTAAGTGTTTTAGAGTAATGTTTTTATCGAAAATATATAACGAAATTAAGTTGATTTATTTATTGTTAATGAATTTTATGATTTTATGAGGCGCTAATGGCAAATAATAAGTTAAAGACTTCAACAAGCAAAACGAAGAAGTCGGTTATCAACAAAAAAACGTCGACTCAAAAGGCTTCTCGCGCGAAAAAGGAACCAACAACAAAAAAAAAGGTAGTTGTTAAAAAGAAAGTTGCAGCTAAAAAGAAGCCGGTTAGAAAAGTAACAGCTAAGAAAACCGCAAAAAAAATTACAACGCGAAAAGCAAAAGTTAAAAAGATAAATATTAGTCTAACAGTAGCTGTTATTGCTTTAATATTAAACTTATTATTTTTTCCCGGCGTTGGCAGCCTTCTCGGCGGCAAAGTAAAGGCAGGAATAATACAAATATTTCTTTTTTTTATTTGCTTCATTCTGATTTTTACGATAATAGGCGCTGTAATTGCTTATCCGTTTATGTTTTGTATATGGGTCTGGGGTATTGTTATTAGCGTTGGTTTCATTAAAAACGCACAAACATAACAAAAATAATCATTTTTGATTATTGACAAAGATCATTTTCTGGTTTAGAAATAGTTAAATAAAATAAATATAAATTATAAAGTAAACATGCAGTATCTAAATGAAGTTCGGCAGCGAATATGAGATTGACTGTAATAGAATTTATATATGGCGCGCAATTGTATTAGATAAAAAGGGAATTACTCTATCTACAAAGACGCCAAGATACGAGATAAAATGCATTAGATAATAATGTAGAAAAAGGTGATAAGCAAATGACAGTAAAAAAAACAACAAAGAAAAAAACAGTACCTCAAAAAAAGAAATCTGTTGTTAAAAAAGCAATAAAAGTAAAAACTGCGGGTAAAAAGAAGCCTGCGGGTAAAAAAATCGTCTCAAAAAAAAAGAGTGTTACAAAATCTTCAACGAAAATAAAGCTTAAAAAGCCAATTTACAAATTTGAAGGCGGATTGTTAAGTTTATTATGGGCGGGCATTAAAGCATTTTTGTTAACTTTACTGACACTAGGAATAGGTGCTCCTTGGGCAATATGCATAATTGAAAGATGGCGGGCCAAAAATACTATCTTACAAGGACGTCGTATGAAATTTTATGGTACCGGATGGGATCTTTTGAGGCGTTGGCTTATTTGGCTTTTATTAATCATAATAACGCTGGGAATATACTCTTTTTGGGTTCATATTAAAATAATTAAGTGGAAAATAGAAAATACAAATTATGAATAGTAAGATTTATAATATGATAAAGAGTACTTTTTTAAGTAGCGTTAAGCAAAGCAAATATTATATTATTTTCACGTTATTATTCACAATTATTATTTTAAGTTCATTGCATTGCATCTCTGATTGTGTTTGGGTAAAAACCGAAACACGAAAAGGCTGGAGGGCTAACTTGCTTTGCCGTAAAAGAGCAGAGGCCTACAGAGAAAGAGAAGAAAAAGCGGCAAAATCAAAAAAGCAAAAAGAAGAAACAAAAAAACAAAAAAAAGAGCAGGAGCGCAAATGGGCAGAAAAGAAAATTCGCGAAGAAAAAAGGGAACGACAGAGAAAACTTGCCCAAAAGCCTTCAAAAGATCAGAGAACCATCATAAGTATTATGACCAATATTTTAATAAAAGATACGGCGATACAAAAGATAAGTATATCATAACTTTTGATTAATATTTATTCGATAAAAATATGATATAAATTTCTGGGGTTTTCTCTGTCTATTATTATAATTACTTCTCATACACAAAAATAATAAGAAAGATAATTATAATAATCAACAAGAAAAGAAAGAGCAAAGTTAAAAAAAGAGTATTGTTATTATTTGAAACCGAATCAAGAGTCTTTCCTGAAATCCAGATTTCTGCTTTTCTAAGTTTTGCGTCTTTTTCAGGAAATACAGATTCTCCGAAAGAAGATATAATTATATATTCTAAGGGTATGCCTAATTTTTTTAGCGTATACGCGGTTTCTTCGGCTCTTTTTGCGCCTAATTTCAGGTTATGTCTGGTTTCGCCTAAGGTATCGGCAAAACCGATAACCTTTATTTTTTTCTTGTTTTCTTTAAATTCTTTTTCATGCTCAGAGATTTTTTTAGCGATTTTCGCCAATGTTTTTAAGCTATCGGGGCTTATATCTGAAGAATTTAATCCAAAATATATTGACCCGATACGGGTATTTTCATGAAAAGTATCTTTCGGCGATTCGGCAGAAAGCGCGCCGGCTATAGTAAGAATGAAAAAAATAGTTATAAATAATTTATATGACTTCATCAGGTGACTTATCTTAAGATAAATTACTCAATGTCAAGCATATGAAAGTAAAAATTATAAATCTTTTTTAGGGTACATAAACGTTTAATATATATGGGAAAGCTTAGAACATTGTACGCAATTTTAATTTTGCTTTATTTAAGTTTTACTTTAATCTTGAAAAATAATTTATTTGATTTTCTTGTTAAGAATAAAATAAGAGAAGAAACAAAGAATGTATCATGGGTTCAAAAATATGGCATTCCTGTTTTATGTTATCATCATGTGATTTCAGATATGAACGAGGCAAAAAGTCTTTTTCATCTGCAGAAAAGCAAGTTTAAAGAACAAATTAAGTGGCTTAAAGAAAACGGGTTTTCGACAATTTCTCTCGAAGATTTCTCAAAGTATTTAAACAATGAGCCTGTTTTACTGCCTGAAAAACCTGTTTTGATAACTTTTGACGACGGCAGAAAAAACTTTTTTAGAAACGCGAGAGACATATTAAATGAAGTAGATTATAAAGCCGTATTATTTGTTTATCCCGGACCAATTGAAAAAGGCCATTCTTATTTTTTAAGCTGGTCAGAGCTTGAATTGCTTAAAAATGAGGGTCATGAAATTCAAAGCCACGCTTATTCGCATCCGAATCTATCAAAACTTTCGGCGGCCGAGCAAAATGCCGAAATAATGACCTCAAAAGAGATCATTGAAAAAAAACTGAATATAAAAGTAAACTGGCTGGCCTATCCGTTTGGGGTTTATAACCATACAACGGTAAATGAATTAAAGAAAGAAAATTTTAAGGGAGCCTTTACGGTGTTTACAAGCGGAAATTTCGCCGGTGAAGAAAAGTATTCTTTAAAAAGAACTCTTATTTTAAGAGATATGTCAATCAATGATCTGGCGCATAAGATAATGACCGTAAGACTTCCTCTTGATAACCCGACGCCTTCGGCGGGTTCGGTCGTTGTTAACGAACAAACCATCCGCCTGAATTTACCAAAACAATTAATAAAAGAAAACATGCGAGTTGAAATGGGCTCTGATTTTGTAAACTCTAACCAGCAGATATCTTTTTCTTATAATGAAAATACAGGCTTGATGCAGGTAGACATAAAGCGCATTACAAAAAGATATCTTGTTATAACAGTCAGCTACAACGACGGTATCGGAACTTATATGCAAAATTCAATCATGTATAATTACGGTGGATGGATACCCCTTTCATAGAGATTAAACGATTTTACCGTCTCTGAGTTGAACTTTTTCTTTCGCGTATTTTATAACGCGCGAATCGTGCGTGCTGAAGATAAAAGCAGTATCTGATTTTTCGTTTAATTCGCGCATCATTTTTAAGATATCTTCTGTATTTTTTGTGTCTAAATTGGCGGTAGGCTCGTCGGCTAAAATAACAGAAGGGTTGCATACTAAGGCGCGGGCAATGGCGACTCTCTGTTTTTCGCCTCCCGAAAGCTGGGTAGGATACTGTCTTGCCTGTTTAGACAGGCCCACGGCTTCAAGAAGCTCGTCGGCCCTTTTGTCTTTTTCGTTGTCGTTCATATCTTTTTTAATCATTAACGGCACCTGTATGTTTTCTTTCGCGTTTAATACGGGTATCAGATTAAAAGACTGAAATACAATGCCTATTTTGTTCAAGCGAAAATCGGCCATTTCGTCATAATCGTGATATTCCATTTTTTCGCCTTCAAAAAATACTTCGCCCTCGGTAGGGTTTATAAGAAATCCCAGAATATTTAAAAGCGTGCTTTTGCCCGAACCCGAAGGGCCCGAAATTGTCAGAAACGATTTTTCATGCACCTGAAGAGATACGTTATCTAAGGCTTTTACCAGACTGTGCTCTTTGCCGTAATGGCGGCATACATTTTTCATTTCGATGATTATTTTTTTATTTTTCATGGCAAGTTAAAATGATATAAGCGCTTCGCAGGAAAGTTTATAATCAAAAGGAATCATCCCTCCGTAGAAAGACCCTGAATCGCCAAGGGCCGCTGCCGCGGTTAACGAAAGCATCGCCGTATCGCCGCTTTTTATGTCAAACCGTAAAGAAGAAAAAGTTTCATTGTCGCGCAAACCATAAATAGCGTTTAAGGTGAGCGAATACAAATCTTTTATTTCGCGAATATAAAAAGATAAAACAAGATAATCTCGAAGCGGGGTTAAAAAATCGGCCGCGCGGCTTTCATTTAAAAGCGCAGAAAAAAGAGTCAGTTTCTCATTCATGTTTTGCGGTATAGACCGGGGTCTTTCATCGCGCCATATATATTCGATTATGAATCCCGTGTAATCGCTGTATTCGATTCGGCTTCCTATAAGAGCGTCAAAAAAAATATTTTTTTTCGGCTGTTCTGCGGTGAATTGATAACGGCTTTTTTCATAAAAAATTGTTTCACCGTGCAGCTCAAGATATTTTTTAAGATATGTTGCGTAAGAGATTCCGCCCTGGTTTTGACGATTTAAATAATAATAAATTAAATTAAAATCTCCCTTATATAAGTTAAGATACAGCCTTAAAAAGGCTCCTGAATCTTTTATGCTGTATTTTACTCTTTCTTTGCTTAGGCGAAAGACGCCTGCCTGCGTCTCTTCAGTGAAAAATGAATCTTTCTTTTCTGAGACAATGCCGTATTTGTTCTGATAAAACATCGGCAGATAAGCCGCCGTAAACTCGCCCGAAGAGAACGCTGAGTTTTTAAAATCTGAGAAATAATTTATCTGCGCAAGATAGGCGCCTTCTCTTTTTGCCGGCTGCCCGGGCAGGGCAGAGACGGGGTTATGCAAATCAAGCGGATTTTGAAAAAGGCCGGGCGTATAAATTCTTCTGTATTTGCCCGCTAAAAAAGAGAGATTTTCTGCGACAAGAGCCTCTATAAAAAATTCATTTAATCTTACATAATCATGATAACCCGATTTAAATAGCGGCGTACTCTCACTGAAAGAAGTACTGTACTGCGCCAATACATCCGTCTTAAAAGAAAACTTACCCGGTATTTTAAATAAAAATTCGCCGTTAGCTTCTTGTCTTGCGCCTCGTTTTTCAAAAAATTGACCTAAAATAGAAGTCTCTGAGCCTAGATCGCTTTTTAAGTGATTATAATCGATATATGATATCGTAAAAAGCCTGTAACGGAAATATTTTGAAGTCGAATTTTCTTTGTCTTCAAAAACAATATCGTCAAGAGGAGCGTCTTTAATTTCCTGCGGAAGTATAATGGCTGAAAGAATTAAATTAAAAAATATGAATATACAGATTTTTTGCATATAGTTTCTTAATCGGTTAAAGAGAATTGATTGAGACAAGATAAGCGGTCAAATGAAATTTGATATATAGCAACTGTGTAATAAGGCGTATTTCGATACATTTTCCGCCGTTCATCGAGTGAAAAATGCCGAAAATAAGGCATTTTTCGTATCGTAAGCAAAACTCGCCGAAGGCTGATGAGGCGGAAAACACTCAATAACCGACTTTTTACACAGCCCCTATATATCAAAGCAAACAGTATTAAACTCTTGCTTCACTCAAAACAGAATAATTAAAGCTTTCTAATCTATTATGAATGAATACAGGAAAATTATTCATCCCGTTTTCAAATAAAGTTTGCCAGTCGTTTTTTAAAATTTTTGTTCTGCATTGAAGAGAATTGCATCCGCAGACAAAATCTTGATCGACATTAACGATAAAACTTCCGTAATCGAGGGTCAATTCTTCGCCCGCTAAAACATCTCTTTTGGCGATAATCGTATCTGATTCAGTATAAACCAAATTAGGATTACAAGAGTGATTAATAAAATTCGAGATATGACGAACTTGTCTATAATCAAGAGTTCCTATTATTTTGCCAAAATCGCGGTCATAACTGTATTTCAAGAATTTTTTTCTTATATCAGTTTTAAATTCATTGAGTTCTTCGACAGAAATTTCTATCCATCCTTTTTTTTCGTCTTTTATCCAGTCTTCATAAAAAAAAACCGAATCGCCCATGTTGATGTTTCGGGTTGTATAAACGCCGTGCATTTTCCCGAAGGTTTCTTTTTTTATTAGCACTTCAAAACTCCAAAATGTATTTTTTTTGGAATGAGCATGAATTTTACTTTTACATGTCAATCATTATTCGATATTTTTTGAACATATTTTTGGGGTTTTGTTGCGTGAAAACACAAAATAAATATTGCCAAAACAGAGATTATTTAAAATACGCCGGATCTGACTTTATAAAGAGTTTTTTTTAAAAGAAGACAATGACAAAACCAAGAATAAGACATAAAAGAATCTCGATTTTAACGGGTTCCGATTTATCTGTCAGAAGACTGGCTTTAATTGAGCACGACAGCGGCAAAGAAGGCCCCATAGTATGGCTTACCGCCTGCATTCACGGCGACGAAGTAGGGGGCATCGCCGTGGTTCATGAGATTTTCTCTTTTCTTAAGAAATATCCTTTGCTGAAAGGAAAGGTTCTCGCCTTTCCTATTTTAAACGCGATGGCTTTTGAAGTGGGCATCAGAGATATACCCATTACAAACGAAGACTTAAACCGCTCTTTTCCCGGTTCTGCCAAAGGCACGGTCGGCGAGCGGGCCGCGTATAAAATATTAAATACAATTCTTGAAAGTCGTCCTTCGCTGGTATTAGATCTTCATAACGACTGGCTGCGCTCTATACCCTACGCTCTTTTAGATTCGGGAAAAATTGAATCAAAAGATTCATACAAAATAGCGTTAAAAACGGGAAAAGAAATAAAACTTCCTCTGGTAAAAGAGCCGTTCTCGGCAAAAAGCGACGAGCTCGTAAATAAAACATTAGCGGGAAATCTTTTGTTAAACGATGTTCCCGCTTTAACTCTTGAGTTAGGAACTTCTCAAATTGTAGACGAAAAACAGGTATCTTTTGGCGTTTACATTATTCTTGAAATACTGAAAAGTCTTCAAATGATAGAAATAAATTTAAGGCCGCCCGATGATATAAAAACCGATTTATCAGAGAAAATATACACTTATAGCGATAAACCATACTTTTCACAAACGGGTTTAATCAGGTTTTTAATTAAACCCGGGCAGGTTATATCTCAAGGGAAACCCTTCGCCAGACTCTACAATATTTTCGGCAGACTTACCGAAACTCTTCTCGTTGAACGCGATTCATTGATACTCGGACATAACGATTCTTCGGTGGGAATTCCTGGAAATCCGGTAGCCGCTTTCGCGCAAGTTTAAAAAAAGTTTTTTATTTTATACATGATACCAGATAGTCAAGTATTTGATTATCTGAAGATATTTTTTTCTTATTATAAATGTTCGTATTATCAGGAGCAACTACAATTTTTCTTTCAATCAATTGATCCAGAGTTTTAATAAACTCTATGGATACTTTTCCGGTAAGAAGGGGCGAGATATCTCTTTTTCGGGCTAAATTTATTATATCGCGAAAACCGCTTAAATACAGATAATCTTTTGTAAATCCGCCGCCTCTGAAAACTCTTGTGGTCAGCGTAAATGCCGCATCAACAGAAAGCCGGTAATCGTTATTTAGCGTATGAAAAACGGTGCTAAAGCTCATTCCCTTAATCATCATTTCAACCGCCAGAACTCTAAGGGCAAGCTGCCTTAAACGGTCTAAATTTAAAGAATTTGAAAGGTATTCCCACATAATCGCCAGACCTTCCTGGGTGTATGTGTTTTGAGGCAGACCAATAATGAATACTTTTAAAGGCTGTTTTCTCGCGTTTATCGTGGTCGTCATATGAACCCCTAATTCATGATAAATAAGCGATGTTAATTCTTTTCGCGAGACTTTTGATTTCTTATTGATTAACAGGGTTCTTTTTGCCCCGTCAACCATGGCGTTGGCCACGATTTTAGAGCTTAATATCACATTACATTCAATGTTCAGATTTTTTGCCGCTATTTCACACTCGGCTTTTATTTGCTCGGCGTCAATATTCTGTTCTTCTGCCATGTCGTCGGATGTTTTTGCGGCATGAAGCAAAAACTTCGCGTTGGCAATATCTAATGACGAAGGCTCGCCGTAATATCTGAGTGAATTATAAAGAAATGAAGGAGTTCCTATATGGGTTAAAAGCTCTATTTTTACGGCAAAACTGTCGATTACGCTTCTGTAAAGCTCGCGAAGAGGCGGATCTGATATCTGTGAAACCGGCAGTTTATAAAGTTTTTCTCTAAATTCATAAGGGTCGATTCTTAACTGACGGTAGTGAAACTTTGGCTCATAGCGGCGTCTTTCTAAAAACTTTTTTTTCTCTTGCTGTAAATTTATCGGATTTACATACTGAAGCGTATCAATTTGACCGGCGAGTTTTCCCAATGCGGTATCTACTTTTATAACCGCGGGGTCGAGATCTTTTGGTAAAAGAGACTCTTTTGAAATATTTATATTTTCAAACCGGCTCGTAAAATGAGCGGCCGTGGCAAGCACCGCGTGAAAAAGTCCGTTTCTTAAATTTTCAATTACCAGGGGGTAAGAATCGCCCGTTAATTCGTCCATGTAGATCTTTTTTATTCCCAGAGGAATGATTGTCGTATTTGAAAGATTTTCAGAAACATAAGATACCATATACCCGGTTTCTTTTGATATCGTATCTTTATCTACCGTTGTAATGATATTCGGAAGGCGAATTTCTTTTAGTTTCTTTTCAAAAACTTCAAGCAGATTCAATCGGCGTATTTTTTTGGGACACAAAGTTCGTATATCAAAAACCGGCGCCGATTCTTTGAGACGCGTCTGCCAATTGAAAGAATGAATGTCTATGATAAGGCAATTTTCAAATTTTTCTTTAATGGCAAAGACAAGAGCGTTTAAGATTCGGTAAAACCTCGCGTGTTTATCAAGGCTTACCGCGCGTTCTTCTTTTGTCAGTTTTCGATTATATACTTTTTTGCCCCACGCTTTTTCATAAACGCATTTTTTTTGATTTCTATTGAGATCGTACTCAAAGCGGGAATCAAGCGCGGTTAAAGTAACAGGGAAAGAAGAAATCAGCTCGTTAGTATATAAGTCTTCTTCTTTTTTTCTTTCTTCGGGCGTAAAAAGAGATATTTTTGATAATTCTTCTCTTAAATTATTGCCGGCGTGTATCGCCGTACAAATATAAGGAACATACTCTTTAATCTTTATTTCAAGCGACTTGTCTTCAAAAATACCGTGAATTGTTTTACCGCTTTTAATCGCTTGTATGATTTCTTCTTCTGTATATTTTCGCATTTTTCAAATTTTCTATAGCGGCGGTTTTTAAGAATCATATCGTTGCGGCAATCTTAAAATCATGCTCCACCCGGGATTATCTTCGTTGGAATTTTGACCGTATTCTAAAGAACAATTTGGCGGTTCATGCGCATCGTTACAGTTTAAACTGAAAAACTTCTTTTTCGCGCCGCTGC
>Ga0224501_10002340_pt1 | contig 14877 bp, 8 predicted proteins | sample SF_Oct11_sed_USG_4_FD_169105 | JGI IMG/M metagenome (GOLD analysis project Ga0224501, IMG submission 169105) | Sediment microbial communities from San Francisco Bay, California, United States - SF_Oct11_sed_USGS_8_1 | ecosystem: Environmental > Aquatic > Marine > Sediment | place: USA...
TCTCCTGCAAATCCAGCTGAATTAGATATGAAATTCAAGCTTACATTTTTTTTCAATGCATAATTGAGCCTAAAGTCAGTCATGATAGCTCAGTGGAATAGCTCACTAGCTGTCTGTCCTCCCTGTGGCCCGGGTTCAGTTCCCAGCCACGGTGGAGTATTTCAAGGGGTTTTTCTCTGGCTGATCACACTCTGCCAACCCGTCCTGAGCCAGCGTGGCAAAAAATGGCTCAATCTTCACTCAATGACACCACACAACTTGTGGACAGCGAGGAAGATCAATGTCCAACCATCGACGGATGATGGCTGAAAGAAATTGAGCCTGATGTGATTGGCAATGGCTTTACCAATTCAGAGTCTGCCTAGTTGATGTAACTGTTTGGCCCCCACTCTGATAATATATCACTCTCTATTTGTGTGTAGGCTGACGAAAGCCTTTCTGAAGGATCACTGCAAAAAACTGAAACTCTACTCCACACCGTACCTTAATGATGTTCTGTACCTTCATTACAAAGGTAGTCCCTCTCAACTCAGGGCATTTATTCCCAGGATCACCTGTTCAGTCTTGTAGCGGATGCTTTACACTGCATTAGCCCTGATAGAGTATGAGTTGGCCCAGACAACCTAGCTGAAGGACAAACTCCCCTCGTTCCCAGGTGTTATTTGGCATGCCAGATAACACCCATACTCAGTAATGAGTGGGAGCCTATTACTTATTTGAGACCTTGCGCATGAGAAAACGATCAAAGATTATACCAAGATAGGACACGAAACCCCTTTTCCGAATGATACCGCTGGGTCTTTGTAAGGGCTCTGGTTACAGGGGTCTAAAATACTCTATTGCTTTAAGTGATGCAATCGACAGCTAGACTGCACATAATGTCAACGTCTTTGTGCCATCTGATCGAAATTGGAACCGGAATATGTTGCTTACAGATAAAAGCGGTTATACATGTATGAACAACAAAACTAACCGCTGTTGAGTTGCAGGTCAAGGTGAGGGCTCTAGTGCTGTTGAGCCCCTACGAGACCCAGAGCGAGGCACTGATCGATCAACCGGGCCAGTTTGCATTCTTATACAAACTAAACATTGTGTCCTATCTTGGTACAATCGTTGGAACGACTCCAAAACGACTACCATTAGGAGTGCTCTAAGGTCATGTGACCAAAAACGTCGTATGCTTTGTAGTGAGTCGTCAAAATTCTATGAGAAAGGTGCTCGTTTCTCTTTAGCGGTTAAGACTTCTAACTACCCATCTGTTGCATGCTTCCGCAGTCCCAGTGGATCACATATGATGCTTACTACCAGGTTTATGATGACTAATTCATTTTTAAGCGGGGGTGGGGTAAAACAACTCCCGACACCCATTACTAATTCCTTACGGCAACCCAAAACCGTAACCGTAGTCATTTTCAAAATCGTTCTCTCCTGCGCAAGGTCTCCATTTATTCGAAACAACTGTTGCTGAAGGCCTAGGGTCCACTTATGATTTATTTTCGAGTGATAAGATTACCCAGTCCAGCAGTTGACCAGTCACCAACCACGGCTTGACTAACTGTGTTTCCGTTAAACTTCTTCCTGGCTTTCAGTGACGTCCGTCATCACAAGGTGCCTGGTCACCTTATTACCTTATTGCCTGATCTGACTAAATATTCCTTGAAATATTCTTGAACTATGTTTAGGTATTTACGAGATTGAAGCACTTGAGGAATATACTGGCCTAAAGTGCCTATGGCTAGAGTGCAATGGCATCAAAAGAATTCAGGGACTGGACGCTCAGAAGGAACTCCGGTGTCTTTATCTTCAACAGAACATCATAGATAGAATAGAGAATTTGGAGCCACTACAGCATCTGGATACGCTGAATGTCAGCAACAATCTTATTAAAAAGATTGAAAACCTCAGTATGTTCATTTTTCATGGATCACAATTGGTTAAATATGGTATATAAGACTCTTGCTAAGTAATTCATATTGACAGATGCATTGACCAGTATGGTTGATAGACTGTTGAGTTGCAAATTCTCTGAAATGTCACTATCCCAACTATGAGTAATCGACTGAATTGCCATCATACTATTTTGCTACCTTAAGGTTGCCTTCCTGCATTGCACTCGTTGCAAATTTCACATAACAAGCTAAAGTCAGCGGCTGACATTGATCACCTGATAGAATGCCCTACAGTCTCTAACGTGGACATCTCCCATAATAAGCTTGATGAGCCTGCAGTCCTAGACGTGTTCGCAGCAATGGCACACCTGGTAGGTAGAAACATTTCAGATTGTCGCAGCAAATTTATGATGCAATTAACAAGCTTGCCGGTCTTATAAGCCGTTATATAATCAACCATGAATTTGAAAAAAACCACCAACCTGTGACAACTTTACTTCACTATATCTGTCATTCACCTGACTGTGGCTCGCATACCTGGGTAGGACAAAACAGAGTTTTATGTAGTCGCGTATTCAAAATAAGTAACACAAGCATTCAGAGTTTCTTGATCTCTAAACTGTTGCCTCTATTATTATCCATGATATTTTACAGAGAGTGCTCAACCTCATGGGAAACCCTGTGATAAAAAAAATAAAGAATTACAGGAAGATTGTTACCATCAGATGTGTAAGTATGCTACCCTGATGAGGATAACAGTCACGGAATGCCCATAACGAATAACATGTAATACTGCTCTGTGGCTGAACTCAAACCCCACAGCTCAAAAAATAAAAATGACCCAAAATATTGCTACAGTAGGTTTAACAGCCCAACAGGTTCTTAGCACCTGGTTTTCTGAATAAAAAGTGTTTGATACCATTATTTTGGTACATGTATCCAGTATCAAAACTCCTAGAAAAAGGATTGATAATGTGTTGTTTGTCCTTTCAGAAAGAGCTGCAATACCTGGATGATAGGCCAGTGTTTCCTAAAGATCGAGCGTGTGCGGAGGCGTGGAGCACCGGTGGTGTGGAGGCTGAGAGGGCTGAGAGACAGCTTTGGGAAACAAAGGAGCGCAAGAAAATACAAGACAGTGTCGATGGTATGTGCGGTTAAATGAAAACACTCCTCTAATTAAAAGAATGCGGTGGGATTCTCCCACCTTTGTATACTCACTGAGTAGGGCACCAAATATCCTTTTCATTACAAAAAAGTCAGACATTGCTGCTCGGTGTGATTGCATGCATCTAGTAAAAGCATTATAATTTCTGTGCCTATTTGTAGCATTGTTGGCCATCAGAAACAGGGCCGAGGCTGCCAGACACAATGAGAGGCTTCTAGCCGAGCATGTCGCCGCTGGACAGGATCCACGTACAGCTCCAACTGTTGATGAAGACTCCATCGATTGGCTCAAGGGAACAGCTCAACGATCGGATACTGGAGAGATTATACAGAGTAAAGAAGCGGCCGAACTCAGTCAACAGGAGTATCAGCCAGAGGGTACCACTATTACGGTATGACTTGTTGGCATGTCTGTGCTCATAATATTGTGCCTTGCCACATCAAGAGCCCTTTCAGCTATGACCACATATAGAGCCTTTCAACACTGGCTACATTTGGAGACCTGCAGCTTATGCAGCAATGTACATTGCAACTCAGTAGAACAGTATCCAAGGAACCACACCCAGTATGGCCTTTAGATTGGCTGGCTACAATGACCATAATATTGAGAGAAGATCTTTTTTCCAGGAACCGGTGAAGAAAGTGGAAGAAATAAAACCAGAAGATTTACAAATTCCATTCATCAAGCCGGCAAATAAAACCCAACATCAGGAGAGTGTGTTCGGACGTAAAACTCAGAAAGCTACCAGCGACTCATTCCTTCTTGATCAGATTGTTAAAGGTAGATCATTTCAGCTGCCAATGGACTCCTAGCAAGCGGAAAATATGCGAATTGGTTCCTTTTTCTAAAAAAACATGAGAATCAGTTCTATGTTGACTTGATGTCATGTCATAAACATGCAATATTTAAAATCCTCTCTATTACGGCTGAAAATGATGCCACCCTACAGCGCGCCCTCAGCGGAGCATAAAAGCCAAGCGCGTCACTTTTGTCAATGACGACCAGCTGGTGACCAATGATAGCGTAGACTGTAGAATATATTTGCCACTCTACTGATTTTGCCCTTGATCTATATACTGGAAGCGGAAGTCCTCAGATAGATATAACATCACCAGTCACCTGATTCGCTGATTCACTGGCACACCGCAAAGTGATCAAACCACTTGTGCATGTAAATAGCCCTGTGTTGACGTTTTCTTGCCATCAAGCAGCATCCACACAATCATTCATGGGTGCCACAGTCTCAAGTCTCAACGGGGTGCCCTCTTTATCTCAATAATGAAGGGGTTTGAATGCGGCAATTAAGAGAAGACAACTCCGTTTCCCTCAATTCATGAGCAGACCACTTTGTAGATTGTGTGGCTGAATCAAAACAGAACCACATTGAGACCGGAAAGACACTCATCACTGAAATGCCTGATTATGAGATTGAGAATATAAATGATAACAGTGATGACCCTTATGCGGTAAGATCTCAGGCCATCATGACAAACCGATGATTGTGCGTGAGGATGTCTGACACGAGGCATTACTAAAGTTGTGGAGAGAACAACAATTCCAATTCATATCATGCCTCAGCTAGTCTTCATCAACTATGGCGTCCTATTAGAAGAGCATTCTATGGGCGTGTTCTCGGTCTTCATAGCATCACATTCTATGCCGAAAACAGCATAACTTATACGAAAGCCATGTAGGCATTTAAACCTCAAACAATTCAGCTGTAATGACCAAAACTTCAGTAACTGGTTGGAATTCGAATAATTTTGTGCCATTTCCATACCAAGTCGGGTCAATTAGACTCCATCAAACAGGGATAACGGGAGAGCTCAATGGTTAGACCTGAAAATTGAAAGATCACGGGTTCAAACCCTAGTCATGCTGATCGCCCGCGGTCAGAATAAGCTCCTCGGGTCCTAGCTTCTACCGCTCCAACAAGCCTCAGGCTGAGGAGCTCCACTGGATCAAGTGCCCAAGTAAAAAAGGGACAATACAAACAAATTTCCGAATGAATGATCACATTACCTGTGATACCATCCATGATGCGTCGGCAGATGGCTCAGTGATTCATTATACTGAGGACAAAAGCTTGGCTCGGTAACTTAAGGCATGCGGCACTCTTTCAGTGACTGCCAGGAAAAACCTCCAACCCGGCATCTATCCTGGACTAAACTGTGAACATTAATCAGCTAGCAGTTCTACCGTGCCAACTCGTTGATAAATTCCTGATCGGGCCATGTTTCAATGCCAGTCAATATTGATCGATTACATGAGTTATACTGACGTAAATGTTACATCGAGGATTAGATAGTACTGTGTGAATTGTGTGAGTACTTCAGCGTGAAGTAAGAAAAACTTCAGAACACAATAGTCCCTCAATTTAGTAGAGGTATTATGAATTTTTCAAGTGCATGTACGGCTTTTATAACCATAGCACGTCAAAAGAGTTACCATTTGCACCTGTCCCGCAACAACTAGATGGAATATGTGAATCGTCGGCCAGTGACCAGCGACCAGTGTTGCTTACATTTTAGCAGATAGGTAACAAGGGTCATGATGATTGACCTCTGATCATTACAGGACATGCCTGATCTGGAAGAAGTGACACAGGAGGAACTTTCACTAGATTCAAGGTTCAATGGAATAAACTTAATAGAAGAGGTAAGATTTCAGTTCCCCAATAGTAGAGTATGCATACAGTGATAGCCATCGACCGCTCTATACACAGGTTGAAAATAATGGGTCAGACACTGTATCGGAGCATACTTCAAGACAGCTTTCCATGATCTGCCCCAACAACTGGACACTGCCCCTGCAAGGAAAAAAGGTTCTTTATTCTGAATAACGGTGCTAATTTTCCTTTTCTGTTTCCCGTAGAGTAGTTACTATGAATTTGACCCATAGGTATTTGATATTATATGTCTATGGTTTGGTCTTTATCTCATTATTTATGTCACTGATTGACACAAGTGTTACTCACTGCTATATGGGTATTTACAGATTTCTGACAATCAGTCTGATGTGACTAAACAGATGGGAGATGCCCCACTGATGGAGGATATGCGGACATTACTGTCAAACTGCGACAAGAAAGCGATCCCGTCAAACGAGTTTGATGATTTAGACTAGCCAGTATTTTACCATTTTTACCGAGTAATTTCATTGCTGGTTTAGATCGCATATTCCATAGTCTGTATATAAATCATTTTAAAATATTAGTTGTTAAAATCTATTGTCATAATATAACTGACTAATGCAGCAACAACCACGGGCATTTAATACAATAGAATTTTTACGAATGCACAGTCTGGCGATGTTCAGCACCATGTGGTGCGCCCCACTTCAGATTCCGAGTCACTGCTGTCCTTTCCCTCTCACGCGGTCACATCGTACACTACATAATAAGATGTACTACCAGACAGTTAGCACATTGCTATGTCTATTTTGTATAGCACATAGGGATAATAGTCAGCTTGTAGATGTTGAAGACCAGGAATATCCACCTGCAAAGATTGCAAAGAGTAAGCATGAGCAGAGTATTTTATGTTTTTATGGATTACAAATGTGAATCACATTGCATTTGTGGTGGGTATGTTCTCTTATTTGGACTGAACACGCAGGCTTTTAAATATTGATATACCAGATCATTTGTTTGATTCCTTTATGCCATGGCCACCATTAACCAGCGAGAACATTTATGGGGTACATTGCTTGACGTAAAAACTGGAAAATACTTGACTACAATTTTCTGAATTGCGAATTACTAAAATCTGTATAGGTTGTCTCGTGGGACATCAGGACTATTCGCGTGATTTCGGTCAGTCGTAATTGCGCAAACACACGGTCGCAATCCGAAAACGTTTGGAAATTTTGGTTACATCAGAGTTGTCCTCTCTCAACTTTAACCCATCGTGAGAGTCGAACCATTGTTCGTGATTCGTTATCCTACTAAAAAAATCTCGTTGCGGTAACCTTGACATTGTGTTAACTGCCATGCCAGTGCCCAGTTTCAGTCGCGAAATTCTGTTCCATGTGATTTCAATGATACTTCTGAACAGTCTAGCAGGCTTTGCAACTGAAATCCAATTCAGTCACAGAAAACCGATCACACGAATGCAGCTATTTTGCAGATGAGATTCCATGTCAATTATGCCAAATGCAAAAGAGTTATCCTATAAAAATCTAACCCTAGGTGCATGGATCATTAGACTGTCTGGAAATTTCTGACAGCGAGGAAATCTTACAGTGATGAGGCCAAACAGGCCAACAACTGGGGCCAATCTCACCAAAACCTAATTGTGAGAGCTTTTACTATACTTGCTAGTCGACTCTGGATCTAGCAAACAGGCAACCAGGATTTTTACTGCACAGGCTTCATTTGGCCCACATACTAGTCTAGTGATAGGTAAAAAGGTAAAGATTGTCCCATTGACCGCGTGAGAAGGTGGCTGGTAGAGGGTCAACTTGTACCAGGAACGGTGTAACTGAAGTTGGGGCACTACTCCTGTTCCTCACGGTGTTCACCTTCCCAGCTCTGATGAGAGTCGGGTGTCTATTCAGTGCTGGGTTAACAGAGGGAGTGTAGTGAAAGAGAATATATCAAAAACATGGTTGATGATAGCCGGCCAATTGTGTAAACCCATCATTCATACCTCATGTTGGCCCATAGCAGCAGTACCATCCAGATGGGCGTACATGCTGTTCAACGTTTCCTTCAGTTTTCGTTGCTGTTTCTTATGCGGCTGCATCAAAACTGCCTGGAAGTTGACTGGCAAACCATATCTAAAAATACAATTATACTTTAGCTGAATTCATAGGTACAAATCTTCATACAGAAGCCTGGCAGAATAAAACAGAACCTCGCTCCTACTTTTAAATGACGTGCATGGGAAGTGGTGTCATATATTTGAGCTTCCAGTTTTAGTCTTTGGTCACTGATGCAAAATTTGGTTTACACTAAGAAAAATTTTGCCTTTATGCCTCACCTCAGAACTGACTCCACAAACACTCTCAGGGCTTTGATGTGAATCCACGCGGTAAAAGCCTCACTAAAGTTAACCTTCAGCCAACGCACCAATGGACCCTACAACAAATAAAAGGGGTGATTTTACTCCAAAAATGCTGAAAAAAACCTATCAGCCACAGGGATTTTACTCCACCGGTTAGTGGTCACATCAACAACTTACAAACTCTTTCTTTTTATCTGTGGCCAGTTTCACTATTGCATTTTTCCCTGCCTGCAGTTCCTCCTCGTTGTAAACAAAGTCTCTAACAGAGAACCTAAAACAAAACAAGGGGAAACTCATGATGTGAGGTGAGATGAGTGAGGGTTATGATATCAGTGTGATTTTCGCTAAATAGCATTGACATAATTTAGCATAAAACTAAGGATGGGAAGCCTACAAATACTTACCAAGACTCTTTTCAAACTGTACCACCAATACCAACTAGTAACTACCTCTGTGTTAGCATTGGTGGGGATAATTTGTAGATTTCTCGAAATCACGCAAGCTAGAAATGCTTCAATATTGCATTTAAAACTTGTAAAAGAAAAATCCTCAGTAGAAACGGCACTCACATCTAAACGCTGGAGTTGTATTGCGTTTGAGCCTATGACACACCGCTCTGCATAAGTTGGAAATGACTGATTGATGTCTAGACAGGATCTAGTAATGAAATGGCATGTTTTCGCTTGCCAGGTGTCAGAGACTGACCAGTCAGTTGAGTCGACATTGGCAACTTAGTCGGAAGCGAATACCACACAGTGAGCCAAAATCTGGCGTTCTCCAGCCTAAACTAGCCAACAATGACTCTTCCTGGAAACACTCAATTACCGAGGTCAAAACAGACAGTGGGGTGAGCGAGGTTTTTGAAAGGCTTGTTTTAGGCGAAAAACAACTGTTGGGTCATATTATACGGGCGTTATCGCCATGGAGGAGGATAAAGGAGAATAACTCTGTTACCGCTCATTTATTGACTGATACACAATAGATGTCGAGATATTCCAGTGAACCTACCTATTCTCTCGGCATTTATGCTTAAACTCATCGATGACTCTCTTGAATACGGTAACATTATATAGCTGCAGATCACCATCCTCAAACAGCATCCTGCAGAAAGTACATAGCCACTGATATGAACAGACTTTCGCGTGAATTGAGTTTCTAAAGAGGAGATTTGCCCAAGAGATGAAATTCGCTATTCTATCATGCTTTCAGCTGAGGCTTTCTGAAATGAGAGCACAAGTGCCCAGTGATTCTGTACCGCATAAAGTTACAAGTTCTCTTAAATTACGTGCTAAACATGCCGGAGATGGAAAATTGGCAGACTGAGACTTAGGCTGAATTATAACCATGTCTACGACATCACCAATCAGAAATTGATCATTGCTCAGCCCAGCAATATACAATGTGTGGATGATTTATGAGGACAAACATGTTCTTTAGATGATTAAGTGTCACACCTGTGGGGTGAACTGAATTAGTACAGAGCACTCCGCATCTTGCCAGGCAAAGTACACAGCTATGAAAGTATTCATTTACATGGTCATTGACACGGATTGGGTATTGGTACAGTTACACCGGTGCTGGTAGGCCTAGTACAGGTTGACTACCTAACAGCCACTTCCCCACATGGCCAGTGTCTATGGGAACGACCTTTACCTATACTGTTAGGAAACATTTTGTCTGAGGTTTTCCAATTCAGGAATCTCATGGTACGCGGAAAATGGGTTATGAATAATTTTGAGCAGGATAAAAAGCATTCAGAAGCTGCATCCAGAGCAATAAAAAAATCTAATTTTTCTCTTAGGTCAAGAGAGAAATGGCGGTGTAGCCCAGCAAATGAGTAGGTTCCCGTGGTTTGTTTGAATGTTGCCTTCTACATTAAAATGATGCTTACTTGCTCGATCTAGGGGCTACCATGTCAGTGAGAGTTTCGTATCGTTTCTTCCAATCATCTGAATACATCCTGCATAATGAGACATGGTGTTACATTACGTATCTGGTAGCTAATCTCAGCACATCTCAACATATTTTACAAAAAGTGTGTTTTAACTTCATTGAATCAGTTCAATAGCCTCATTAAGACAGGCTCATCGTTGTGGAGAAGCTGCCTGGTTAGATAATAATTTTACACCAGTTATGGCTTAGCATGGAACACCATCAGTATCAGGATCAATGCTCCACCTCATAGTGAGCCTTGCTTTTGTTTTGATCTAGGATTATTGAGCGGAGCTCACGCTCACAACGGGATACCCCCAAGAATGGGATTCGAACAGTTGCGAGGCCAGCCCATTACCACCGAGTTATCCCTCTATCCCTCAATGCTCAAGCTAGCCCGATCTCAGAACAGTGTACAGGGAAAAGGCCAGAGATAAATACACAGTGACAAACATTGTGTGACAGCTACAAAGTCACAGTGCCTCATATGGATAGGATGTGATGTTACATACAGTCATAGAGTAGATATTAATACACCACATACTATGTCAAAATGCCAACTGAGCTCTATAGTAGGCCATTGAGTTTTATCAATCTTCTAATAATGAACTGTGTCTGGGTATACAAGCAGGCACATAATTAATTGTTCCGACACGAGTCATGGAATATTCACTTCAAACAGGATGGTGGCTTTAAAACTACCATAATCGTTGGTTGTTTTCATGCACAATGTACATACGGGGCTGCTACTACTCACTTTGGAACAACGACTAGGAGAGTTTGTAGGTATTCCGAATCCAGAACAAAGTCCTCCCTTCGCACGATATCACCAAGGTTACGAGTCAGCAAACTTCCCCTGAAAGTATACAAAACACTTGGACTAATAATGGGAACAACAATACTCTACTAGCTACAAAAATAATGAGGAACACCACTGCTTGAGGTACAGAGACTAAGGGTAGAGAGGCTATAATGCTCAGAATACTTGAAAATGAATTCAGATTTTGATCGCGCCGGACACAAATATTGAATTAAATTATACCCTTGTTATAGTTTGAGATGTCATGTAAGAACTCTGAGTATGTTTTACTCAGGTTTACATCACAGATAGTTCACATCTTAACCCCTAAATATATATGACATGATATGGGCCTATTTTTAAATATTGCGTGAAAAATAAGTATTATATATTAGAAATGGAATTGGGAGCATCACAAGTAGTCGGTGACTAATAGTTCCGGGGCTCCCGTATAGCACCTCACCAAGAAAGGATAGTAAATATACTACGTACGTTGCCTTTTTCTCCAGCGATTGCAGGTTGCCTTTAATGCTATTGTATGTGTTTGCTTTGTTTTTAAGGTCGGATTCCACTTGACTCATTTGCTTGCTTATCTCATCCGCTATGCTCTTAAGCGACTGCTTCACTGGATATTTAGCCATGTCCCACTGGAATCGCTGCAGGTATGCTTGTAGGTCCACTTCGAATAAAACAAGTCAACGCATTACACATACACATCCTGCCTATAGATTAACGACCACGCCTGAGCAAGGAAAAATTTTAGTGTAGTGGGGATGATTGTAACATGATGCTTTGAGAACTCAGTAGGTTAGATAGGTTGTTTATTCGTAGGGCAGTTAGCAGTGTTGTGTCTTACTTCCGTTCGCTAGGAGGTTGTCGGGTAATCTTTCTTTATCCTCTTCCAGCACATCACCCAGGTAATGAGCGACCTTCCGAGCGATTCTAAACCAAGAGCAGTGTATTAGAAGGCTGATACAACTGATCCTCGATGCATGGTGAACGAATACCAAGTTTGCCCATGTTTTCACTTTTAGAAAATTATACTGAGCCAAGAAATCATTTTTCAGTACCGATTGAGACATTTTAAATGAAGATACTTTTCTTATAACATTTCAATTTTATCAATTGATAATGAGATAGAACTTTACCAAGGAAACTCAATTGGTAAAAGAGCGGAATTACAATGTTAGGGTTGTATGCTTCACATTGAAAACAGTGGGTACCGTGCATGATAGAATAGAATTGGCCCTGGGCACAGTCAACTTCTACTATATTAACACTGGCGAGAGTTGACAAAAGAAAGCTGAGCCCAGTATCTACTGAACTTAAGTACCAAGATATACTTACTGTTCACAGTAGTTGTCTACTTTGCCTAAATCATCCGAAAGGCCTACGAGAACATCCAGCGTTCCAACCTGAAAACCAATATATTTCTAAGAATGCATACAACTTAGTGTGCTTATATGAACTAGACCTCTATCAAGAAAGCTTATATTTGAGCTGCATTTATAATAAACACAGCTTCATGATTCAGATCTTCAAGCTAAGCTTTAAGCAATCATTCATACAAAGTGTGTAGAGAAGCTAACCTTGAGATCTGGTACATTGAATCTAAAGTTGACTGAGTAGCTCTCGGTTTCCTGGTTGATGCAGTCAATTGCCATTCGACCGCGCTTATCTGGAGGAACTGATATTAGCCAGAACTCTGCCATTGTGTCCTTCAATACACAATTCATGTACATAATTTCTGTTCTCGCACAGAGGCGGACACCGTATAAAAACAGTTGGTGGTGCCTATCCTATGACTATGAGTGGTTCATGGTACTATGCATCACTCCACATTTTGTCAAGTATTCAAATAGTCAACTATGCTGTACCGATATAGTTTTTGAATCATTCTGTGGTTTGTGCTTGTGTTTTGATTTACTTTTCCTCCCTTCTTTGGACTTGGTTTCTGAAGCACCCATCACATAGTGACTAAGTACATAATAACATATCATATGACATTGGAAAAATGACCTCAAAATCAGATGACATCATCCAACCTAACTCAGATAACTGTGTGAGACAAGTCAAAAAAATTTGGGCGTTTAACTGAGCTATTGAAATCAACTAGTTGCAGTCGGGGTTGCTAGTCAGAGAGTGCTATGTAATGAACTCTGGTTGGGTTAGTAGGAAAATGTAGCAGGACCCACCCACAGCCGAATCGACAATTATCGTTAAGGCCTTTGTAGCGCGGATTGTCTCAATCTCAGGACAGAACAGATGATATGGGTCTGTCTCCAGAACACAAAGGTCACAATGCGACATATTATGCTGTCAGAGTGCGTTTAGATAGCATAAAAATCAGTCGAGTTCTCGTTTCTTACCTCTGTCAGATATCGCTAGCCGAATTCCCAGGTGACCTTTCACGTGACTAGTCAAGGTCAAACAAAGTTTCCGATCGTTTCCTGTTTTATTATTAGGATTTGTCTCCTCACATTGTGGTCTACATTATGCTCTACAGCTCAAATAGCTATGCCACTCAGACCAGGCGTAAAATAATGTATCTCCTCGACCTTGGCTTCAAGCAGACTGGATTGTGCTCTTAACTCTACAAGTTTGCCTTGTGAATAGTTGATTCCTTTGGAACATACAGTATATAATGCCTTGACATACTCGTGAATAAGTGGAAGAGAGTGAAATATTTTATGTCATCAAGATTGATACTCCAAGTTTTTATCCAAGCATACGTATATCTTCCAGGTTTAAGGAAATGGAACATAAAATAAAAACAAAAATTGGACCAGCATAAGAGTTTGGTCGAGGCATAGTATGCAAGTGATCAGTTAGCTTTTAAGCCGAGTAGCCACGATTTTCTTACCTGTTATCCTGACATTTTTGTGATATAAGGAAATTTCAATCACACTCACGCATTATCACTGTGGCAGGGTTTAATGACAGAAACGTAGTTACTTCCCAGGCAAACTGAAATTGTTATCTCCTTATGATCAAAGGAGAGCACAGGTTTTCATATATGCAGAGGTTTACCTAAGAGTAGACTATACTAAATGAGACAGTGGCATATTATCGAATCTGTAACGCCCATAATCATGGTGTCATTGATGGCATTCATTTATCTCATGTATTTTAGGTTATTCACTCCTAACACTGAAGAATGTATCGTAAAAGGCTATAGACTACATCAGGACTGCCCAACCTTTGGAGGATTGGGGCGACTTTTGAAAAGTAGGCCAATAGCTGAGGTTACTTATAACCCATGTCTCAGCCGAATCAGTGGCTGCGTGTATTATAACAATATATGAGTGACCAATGAGACCATTAAGGAAAGAACCCAACTACCTGATATACTACATCTATACTACATCAAAATGGAACTGGGCAGGCCATGCTGCTAGAACCACAGATAACTGGGTGAACGAAGTACTTTCCTGGGCCCCCATAGGTAAAAGGTATAGAGGCCGACTGATAATTAGATAGCTGGTAGACATTACGAGAATGTATGGAAATCCCTGGCGAGAGATGGCTCAAGATAGAATGCGGTGATCTAACATGAAGGAGGCCTTCGTCCAGCAGTGTAACAGCGACGGCTGATAATGATGATGAGTTTTTTATACATTTACAACGGTTTTGCACCCCCATAGCAGTGGGTCAGAGGGTTTTACAGTGTTTCAATATTTTCAAGCGATATTTTCAAATGACTGAGGCCACTTTAAGTTAGTGTTGGGGCCACATGTGGCCACAGATTGGGCAGGTCTGGACTAGAGCCCCTGTTGGCTCATTTATCAACTCTACTACTGTAATTGTAATTGTGACTTTATAAGCTACTTATGAATCTTCCGCTGTCTGGATAAGGGGAATTGCGGTTTTATTATTGAGTCACTACCTATTCTTTGTTGGGTGTGGTTCCCAATTATAATGTAGGAGGGGAATGGTAAACCTAAGCTGGATTTGGATAGGCATATTTAGGAGCTGTCAGAAGTATAGGATTAGCCACTGAATTGGCATGCTAGGATTATAGTTGATCGAGACTAAATGTGAAATTACTTTTTCATGTGACTGCTGACACGGTCTCTGCACTAAATG
>Ga0224501_10002341_pt1 | contig 14875 bp, 9 predicted proteins | sample SF_Oct11_sed_USG_4_FD_169105 | JGI IMG/M metagenome (GOLD analysis project Ga0224501, IMG submission 169105) | Sediment microbial communities from San Francisco Bay, California, United States - SF_Oct11_sed_USGS_8_1 | ecosystem: Environmental > Aquatic > Marine > Sediment | place: USA...
CGTGGTGACCGCTCACACCACTCAGCCACAGGACCTTCAGCACCAGTGGTGACCGCTCACACCACTCAGCCACAGGACCTTCAGCACCAGTGGTGACCGCTCACACCACTCAGCCACAGTGCCTCTCACTTCTCTATGTGGACCAAAAGCACTATTTTCTCAAAAGCAGTGCTAAAAATTACTGTCCGGTAATTTAATTTCCAGCCTAGGGGCAGTAACAAATGAATGAATAAAGGGAAATGAGGTAGAAATCAATGAAACATTGTTCAGGTTGCAAAGCACGCCCGGATCAACAAACTGAGGCTGCTCGGCGGAAAATTACTAATATTCTGCTTCCATACCAGCATATTCCCTGATCCATACACTGACCTACACTGCAAACACTGAATTGCCATGTTATATTCTGGTTGTCTTATATTTATGGAATCTACTTCCAGAACCTACCAGATGTAGCTGCCCCTTGGTCGCATTCTTTCTTGATTTTCTTATTCCTAGTCTCACTCAGGTTGGCGACATCTTTTCGTTTAGGGGTTGTTCCGCTGGTAAGGGTCTTTTGCTCGCATTCTTCAGTTTCTGATTTCGTCACATTCACTAGCGCCCTCTGGGTCTTCTGACTAATCATCTGCAACCATTTTCTCAGCATCCGCTCCTGAGAAACAAGCGGTCTTGTTACGGACGGTATACAGTATACCATTTAAATCAGCGAGAACCATTACTATAGGATCAGTGTATCCCTGTAACTTTTCACCTCCCTGCATTGCTGTCATGATAAATTTCACAATCCTTTGAATGAAAGGGGGTATGGATCTAGGGCTGCCAGACGGATTCTCCGGAATTGTCCCTGAATTACCCTAAAATTTCCCAGAATACTACTATGCTAACCCCAAATGTTACTGGGTAATAAGTATCAGATACCCACAACCACGAACTGCACTAATTCATCACTTCATCTAGCAACCTAGTGATCTGCATTTCCTAAAGTGTCCCAGAATGTGCCAAGCTACATGTGTATGAACCAGAAAATACATGTATAACCATTTGTCACAGAATACTGTGTGAGTGGGGCGATGTCAACTTTGTCACTACAACTTTAAAGTATCTTTGAATTTCTAAAACCTGGCAGCCCTATATGGATCGGATATAATTTGTCTCACTAACAATTACTATAAATTACAGTTATAGACCATAAGACACATACATGGATGGAAGGCTTCCACTGTAGCATGGATACACCATGAGGCTGTGGTTTCTTGGAGTCATCTTCCCTGTGCCGCGCCAAGGCGACCTATAACAGAATCCCATGCTAAACTAAAGCGGCATCAAAAGAGCCCAGGAGAGAGAATCACATTGGCCAACTGGAAACCATGGACATTTTGCTAGAAAAGGAGCACAATTCCAAAATTGACACTGCTGCCGAGTAATATGCTCCTGAAAAGACGGAGAGCTGTTTTCAAGGGGACTTTTGCTTATTTGGGACGGAATGACTAATCCAAGTTTCCAGAGATTGTCAATGATTACATAGCATGAAGAAGATAATGCCCCATGAAAAAATCTGACACATGTCAGTGGCATACAGGCAGTATTGCAATTGAGACGTACATCGCAGGATGTAATATAACTGAATAGAGCTTCATTCTCACCATCATTGATTGGCGAAGAGCTTGCGGCTGAGCGAGTTCCTCAGGGCAGCCATCATCTGGCTGATTCCCCAGCCATTCCCGTAGTGTTCTCAGTCCCTGAAGCTCATATCGACTGAGTACAGCCTCCTGGGGTCCCTGGCACACTGCGGCCACCGACTGTCATAGAAAACACTGGCAAAAATCACATGCGTGACTAACAGGAAGAAAGTCAGTGCATGCGGACTGTCAGCATCACAAGGAATAGAACAGTAATAGAGAAATTGCGTTTTCATGCTCATACACGGGAGAATAATGAAGTGACATCATTGGTACCCAAATGCAAACGGGTTACTGCTTCTCGGTACAAAATTTCTATTTAATTCTGTGCAGAGACACCTGACAGATTTCCCCTTTTTTTCAGTTTATTCAACTAAGCATGTTGCAGTTTGCAAGCCATCACTGATGTTATCAAGCATTGTATTAAGACACATCTATTTATTTGCACCCAGTTTCTGCACTAGATCACTACTAATACTAGTTACTGTTTTCACCGAGTCAGTGACTGGTTCACTAAGTGAGTCACTGTACGTTACGCGCGTGCGGAATTGTAACCTCTATACTGTCACATTCCCAGCAGAGATTTTATAATTATCTCTGGCACTCGTCAGTTCCTATATATACTAAGTGGCAGACCAATTCAAGACAGCAATAAGAGGCACCAGGATAGATCAGTTGGTAAAAAGTTGGATTTGCAATCTATAGACTGCAGGTTCGAGCCTCAATGCTGGCTGGGCATTTCTCTAGTATGGGTCTTTAGCAAGCTCCTCACTCCAAATTACTAGCATGGGTACGGATCACCACAGTAACAAAATGGAGGTCCCAACCAGTGGACAATTAGGATCAAGATCACTCCACGGTTGTTAGAGATCCACCTCTCACTTTTTCGAAAGAGTAGCCGAGTTTCGTCGGGTTATGTGTGAACTGACTTAGGTAGACTGACCCCTAACCTGGAGCGATGATACTGACCCACACGTGGTCCTTGGTGCTAAGCCGTTACAGGTAAGAAGGAAGTATCTAACGCGGCAGCTTTGCCATACGCAAGAAGACATGCCTTGGAGTAATGATGGGAGACTCACCGTTGGGGTGCCATGGAGATCCATAGTCATGAAAGATTTGCCAGTAAGTGCGATGTTATAGTGGTCATACACATACCACTGCATTTCATTGAAGAACGGATACCGGTACTTCGCTGGAATCTGAAATATTCATAGAAAGTTTCCCAGTTTAGTAAATAATGGTGTTGCTAGTTATGGTATACCAGGGTATCAAACCGAATCTGTATAAACATCTTACCCGCAGTTGATCCTCAATGGCAGCCACTCTCAACTGAAGCCCGATATTGAAAGAGTGTAAAAAATTTCCTCCAAACACTAAAGAGTCGATTGGAGTGTATACGGCGTGAATCCAACCTAAAATTAATATAGAAGGTGTGGGTGATGGACGAACATTGTCTCAATACTGGAAACTTACATTAGCAGTCAAATAGATAGTTATCCTGATTGGGCGAATAATTTAAGACACTTCACAAAGCCCTAGTTTGGATAAAAAAGACAGATTTGGAGGTCTAAAGCAAAAGCATTTCAGCACAACCATAACTGCAGTTGACCCACACTGCCCAAGCAGAACATCTCTGACTGGGCCACACGTTATTTAACAATTTTGGTTCCATCGTATGGGAAGCAGCGTAAAGCCCTCATAACCACCTCCAATATACCCTCCCAAAACGCATATAATCACTGGTGGATTATTTTACCTTACCCGTTGGTATAAAAAACGTGTTGCCAGCCGTAAGGATTACTCGTTGACAGTTTTCACATTTATCGGCCAGGAAACAGTGCTCCTGCATTCCTGAAGTGCTCCAGTTTTCATACGCCACCAGGTTCTTCTCAGTCGGTGGAATCAGCCAGAAAACCTACATAATATACTATTGGCTGCCACAGGAACCCTGACCAGGTTTATCGGAAAGGGTTTTCGTCTTTCGTTTTTGTCTACTCTGACACTTCACCATCCTCTTTAATAGACCTCCTAAGCCTGAGGCTTGTTGGAGCAGTACTAGCTAGGAATAATGCGAGCTCATTTGGCGACCCCGCGGAGTTGTCATCTCATGCCACCGGGTACGTTACAGTACCGCCAACCTCCGTACGGATCTGACCAATGCTTGACACCCAACCAGTTTCCCCTGCACATAAATTAGAGGATTCGTAGATATGTTGATGAGAGCACCAACCTTCTTGCCTCTAAGCACATGATACCACACAGAAGTCCCTCCAAGGTCCACATGAAAGTCTGTGTAACATCCTCCCACGCTCATCAGGCAGTACCTACCCAAATAATAGGCTACCTGGTGATGGGCATAAAAGTCTTGGTTACCGTTCTTATGGTAGGTTTATACCCGGAGGTCCGCCGAGAAAAAAAACCTTCGCGAATATTTGTGAAGTGAAGACAAACAAAAATCGTGTGGCTCCATACCGCGTCGACCCTAGATTTAAACAAGATATTTGCTCAATTTTCGTTTCAAGTTATTTTGTTTTCAGACTGGAAATCTCGCAGCGAGTCTTCCTAATAACCATGGTAACGTCCGGTGATTGCTTTGAGACTCCTCGGATATCTGAGAGGTCTCCTCAATTTTCGAGTTGTCTCGATCGGCCATCAGGCGCTGTGGCTCCGCACCCACACTTTTCTCATTGATAAAGTCGATTCTCAACAAACATTCATCGTATAAACCTAGCATTGGAGTTTCCCTCCCTTCTCTATGCTTCACACTTCACCTTCAAAAACACAACCTAACGATTCCCAACTAATGCGAAGTGTTTAATGCATTGTAGGGCCAATTTCACAGCGAAATATAAACCTCTAATTCGTACATATCTCTGTGACAGATCGTGTCCCAGGATGTGAATTAGGTTCACCTGCTAATACGATATGGAACAGGAAACACAACAATCCAGCGCTGGTAATAATCTTTGATATGAATATATGGAGCGGCAATCAGTGCCCCTGCGAAGCTTACCCTGCACATGGTCTCCGTAGATTCTTACATCATCAAAATGGTATAACTTCATTGGGTTCGCTGTTATTTATAGAAAAGTTAGACAACTCCGGAAGGTGGCAGTGGTCATTCTGTGCACGCTATCAGACTATTGCAGAATTGTTTACCTTTGGCATAAAGGTAAGCAACTCTTAATACAACCGTAGCAATTCCTGAGCATTTTATGTCTATTGATGACATATGAATCAAGTCTGTCCGCCTGTCCCGGATATCGGCAATCGCCGATCCATATATTCACATCAATGGTAATAACGATCTCTCCATACAAGGGAGTTTCTTGGCACCGGTATGAACCCACACTTCATACAGCCGTCCCTTCTCACTCAGACGGCTTACTTGAGGACTTTCGGGAATGTCATCTCTTCCCGATTAGTATGTTTAACATCAATAAATCTCATATCTAGAGGCCAGACCTTCTCCACCCAGTCCAGTTCTCTAACAACAACTGGAGCGCTGACCAGAGGGTCCAGTGGGGTGCCAGTAAACTCCAGACTGATGACATTCATCACCTGAAAGGCGAAGGATGGGATAAGAATACAAAATATGAAAGAATAATTTGGAGACAGCATGGCCGCCGATTGATCTCGCTTAGCAAGGCACCGGTTATAACGATTGTCCGCCGATAGCGAGGGCTATTGCGTACAAACTGCCATTGGTATGAATGAGCAATAAACAGACTAATAGGTAACCACAGAGATCTCGTTGCCCTAGCCATAAGGCATCATGAATGCCTGCCTGTAACTGGTAGAAAAAACATAGCTAGTTTGCTAAGTCATCAACTTTTCATTGAAGAGTACAAAGAGTTTGACTGGCACCCGCCATGTTTTTACTGACTGTCTAAGGTGAATCTGACGTAATCTCTTATACACTTTAATAGCGTCACTATGTCATTTAATCAAGACATTTTAAGCGCAAAAACCTTACATAATTTTAAGACCAGGCTATGTAATTATGGGATACACGAGATATAGATGCTTTCAACGCTGACCAGGACTGTCAAATGGACTCTGTTTACCGGACCAATGTCTTTGATTAATGCTTTCTTCGCTTCATGGACCACAATGTAAAAAAGACTTCTAGTCTTATTTAGGCTATCCATGTAAATCAAATCAAATCATTGAACTTTTTTCATGGGTACCATATAGGGTGACATCTTTGACGCGAACCGAGCCTAGGTTTGACACAAATTGAATTCAATTTCTAACATTAACTTCTTGATGTTATTATATTGCCCATTTTGCTATCCATAAACCGCACCAGATCTCAATACTTATAGAACTTCTCACCTTGTCTCTCTTATTTCGGGGGGAGTTGTAGTACTGCACCCATTGTGACATGGTCCAGCTTTCAGAACCTTGTGTGGCAGCATTCATCACTTCTACAGGACATTTAGGGCCTACATGCCTCATCACATCATCCACGGTTATATCTGTTGGCACACTAAAATAGACACACACTCGTGACACCTTGGTGGAAGGCAATAGGACAACAAAATTATGAAAATTCTGGAGACGACTCCGGTCCAATTCTCGGAGATAAATTCATTGTCATATTCAAACTAACTTACCAAGACACTTCATCACGAAAAGAACACCTACGCTTTTCTCCACCAGAGTAGCCTACAGACTCTTATTGAATTCTTTTACACTCAATCAGCGAGCTATTTGGTAATTAGTATCGGCGAATCTACTGCATGCCAAGTACACACCGTAATCCAAGGCCTTTTTTATGGCAGACGAGAATAGGTGTAGAAAAGCCCTCCTCTTGGAAAAGTGCATAATTGACTTCTACAAAACAGACAATAGGCATTTTCAGACAAGCTAATGTTCTTGGCGCGTTGCCCTGCCGCTAATCCAGCGCACCTGCAACACGCCGCACTGCCCGAACATACGTGTGGGAGTTTTCTGCTCGACTGGACAAGTTGACCGAACGCGTTATGACGAGGTTAATTGTGCGATAGCGAGAAAAATACATGGACTCGTTGTCACGGTTGTTGGGTCAGACAGAACGCATTGGACTTCCGCGTTTTATTTAGTTGCCAACGCGAATCATATGATGTCAGTCTATTTGGCTAACATGCAGGTCACCCAAATTAACATAAAGATATAGCCCTCCTTTACCCAACGCGTGAGGGCTACGTTAGCTTGTCCGAAAACGCCAATGAGCTAACTGACACCAAAACAAGATCAATGGCAGCAAAGATCTTTTTGACCCCATCGAAGATCTGGTTCATCTCGAACCGAGGCAGATCGAACTAGGGTTCTTCACTTCATTTCATGGAAGTCGGATGTCCGCCACTAGCGCCCGATCCGAGGCGGACTAGACGCCTGATGTGAAAAAGTGCATGAAAGAACATAACGATACGATGGTGTAGATTGTTACGTGCTAGTCTGTGTGCGCCTGTAGATTACATGTTTCTCAAGTAATAAAGAAATATGTACTTGCCACTTCCCTCCATATAACGCAAGTGTTGAGCTTTGTTGTAGCAGTCATCCCAAAGTTTATCTTCCACATCATAGGACCGTTTGCCCTCAATCACTTCATCCATGTCATCCAACACACTATCATATTTACGTGCATTTCTTGCTTTTCGTTTTTCCTTCTGCAGAATAATAAAGTGCAGGTAACACGAAGGCCTAAATCAGAGCGAACATACAGCCATTACTGAAGATTACACTGGTCTTACACCTCTCTGAATTGGGAAGCTTTCGCCTCCCTCGTGTAGTCTTGTTGATGTGGAGAAGAGCCATTTTTATAGGAGGAAAGTTCCTGGCAAGTCGACTGAAAACTCGCCTGAAAACATGGGCTCTAGAGAAATAGCACTCTTTTAAAGCCTTTCAAAGGCCCTGTCAAAAATACTTGTTTCGAGCGATTTTATACCTGAAACTAATGCCCCTAGTGGGATTCTTTTCAGTCAACCAATCAAGCCGCATCCTTACACCTTGTGGTAAAACTGCGTTAACTGTACTAGCCACAGTAAGAGGCAACGATATGAATTATGGAAATTATGGCGTATTACGTGACTAACATGGACTCATGTGGTTAGTAAAGTGACTAGGATGTCGACTTATTGCAGATTGCTGTATCACTTCTTTTCTTCTCTTCTACTTTTAATAGGTCAGCCAATAGGCGCCCTATTTTGAATCCTTGGCATGACTCTGGTGTCTCATATAAATGCAGATACCGCCCAATATAGTTGCCTGAAAATTCGGCTCTCCTATAAAAGCGACTTAAGAGTAGGTATTTTCAAGACTCCTGATCCCCACCAATCCTAACACCGTTAGGTAGTTAGGATAGCCGGTACAATCCCGATGTGTCTAATGCACAGGCATACACAATATATAGCAAAGTCACGCGAGATTTCAGGGTCACAGTTTTCTATATTTATTCAAAAAGCTGTCTTTGCTACGATCTAGAACACCAACTGTGTGTAATAATGGAGCCTAATTTTACCCTAAAGCACTGATCCCTGCTCTGGGACAGGACTAAAATGTAACATTATTGAGCACCCCGGAAACCCAACTTCACTGAAGATCCCTTCAAGCTGAGCGCATATGGGTGTATCCGTTTCCAGGAACTCTAAACTGATGTCAACTTTAGAGCCCTCAGTTCTGACCCATAGAAGTAAGAGGGCTCCTATGACTTTTATGGTTCACCCCTATCATGTAAATTCTAGTTCTATGCCCAATGAAGGTTTTGGACTCGACCTTCACGAAGGATCTCTATCTATGATACTTGTACACATAGCCTACATCGGTTTTACTAGGGTACTTTGTCGGTAGTTTACTAAACCAGCCATCCCAGCATCGCCTATCGCAAGCAACTACCCCCTCAACGAACAGTGGGCACCATTGGCAGTGCATGGCCAGAGAGCACCCCTTCGAAAGAAACTACGGGGCCAGCACAAGCTAACACGCAAAGCGAAGTGCTATGAAAAGGAACAGTCGGAAATGCCAAACGGCGCACGCGTGGCCTTTGCTTGAGCCCGCGGGCCTCATCCAATTGGTTTTAGTCCTTGACCTCTAACTCAGACTGTTGTTACCACCGGCTGTCAGTAGCAACGGTGCTGCGCTCCTACAGCTATCAACGATCTCTAGCGGAGAAGGCCGCTGGCTGAATTTGCGCTCGCGAAGAGTTTTTTACGCGAACATCGCAACAACTGCTCACACCGGTGTTGGACCTACTTCGAGCAAGCAGGCACTAACGGCACACCAACTTAATGCCGTGATGCGTGGGATCTATCCGCTCGCGTGCCGCCCCAAGTGTAGCGTAATCCGCTTTCCTAGCCGCTCCGTACATCGGACATTGGGGCACGCGCCGCTGCAGCCAGGCACGTTTTGCGAAAGGCCTAGCGTTGGCTGGTATTGACACCCCTGTTGAACTAGATCCCTTCTCAGAAACTAACTACGTTACGTTTCCTTCGAAGGGGTTATAACCGACGTTGAACACTTACATTGTTTCAGTCGCACTTGAGTTAGTACTAGTAGTTACTAAACTACCTAATTCATTTGTCTTGCGTATCTCTTCCACAATAATTAAGGTTCAGTATGACTAGTCTAGTGTACTTTTCTACACGATTATTTTGCTACTAATGCTGACTAATATCAGAACCGTTACCTGATCATTCACAACTCAGCAGGTCTCTGTGAGTGACCTAAACTGTGTGACTCACTGGATGACTGAGCTTTACTCAGTGTGTGACTCAATGTTACTTATTGACCAAGCCACAAACTGAGTTAAATTTAGCCAATCACCGAGTCACTCAGCGAGACACACAATAACACATTGGGTTGCTGTGTGACTCGGTATGTGGTTTCTTCAACGAGTTACTCACTGAGTTACTGAGCAGTTTATCGATTTACACTGCAACTCACACAGTGATTCGACAGTCGTCAAATTGCCATCATGGTTGTTTGTTGGTTTTCCTGGAGGTTGCCCTCAATTGCTTGATATTTTACTTGATCTAACTCAGTCACTGAATCACCGGATCAAGCTCAAGCTCAAGCGTTATAACTCAGGTGTAACAAAAGTAGGCAATCACCTCTAGGCTGGTGAATAGTCACTCGAGGTGACTAGTAGCTAATCTAGTACTAGGCATGTATACAACAGAAATGTTACTACTGGTATAACAATGAAAGATCACAAGTGCATTGAGTGTGAAAAAGAACTTATAATACGTACGAAAGACACCATTCTTTAGGTCCGGAAGCGCTGTTCAACTATATTGATGGGTAACCACTGTAATATGGAAATGCAGTCAAACTGATTGAAACCTCTTTTTTTCTTTCAAGAACACACACACACTCCAAGTCATCCAAGTCCTTTCACCGGGCGATGTGCCACCATAGTCAAATGTTGAAATCAACCAGCCTGTGGTGAACAATTGACAAATACATGTACCACACTCACTCAGTGGCATCTTATCAGTACTGGAGAACAGTGATAATTGAGTGTGCATAACTATGGGCGTGTTTGGCCCAGCGAAACATATCTATCTTAATTCATGAACTATGCGTTATACTGAATGTTTACTTTTTACTTGCTGACAGTAACACGACACAACCTTTACCTCTTTAAGTTTAAAGGGATAATTGCAAGTACCTGTCCGAAATTGGCGCATTACTACATAATGATATTACTCCCTTCGCTCTGCCGATCGGCGTACCCTCGTACTGTGTACAATCATTCAAATGAAAAGCGCTTTTTTTTAATTAAATCAAAAACTAATGAAAAAAGAGTGAATGGGGTCTATATCTGTTTATCTAAGACATAGCTATCTTTAGAAAGACAAAACAGATATTGCCAAATGCATTTTGGTGATTAATAAACCGGAAACGGCCCAGGGCCATTGTGAACATTTCTAGTCACTAGTGCAGTGATAAAATGTTAGTCTTAGTCGTATTAGGTTTTTACATCTTCAGTCACGGATATTCGAAGTTCAGACCTAGAAGTTAAAAAGAATTGACTTGGGCAGATGTGATACCGAACCACAGATCTTTGACTCCCAGATGAAGCTGTTGCAACAGTACTGCGAAGTTATAGGATCACACTTGTTTGTGAGTGGCTAAGCAATCCACGTACTTCCGTTTTTAGCACATTTCGTTTATTCGAAAAGCTGCCGACTTAAAAGTTGGATGACGAGGCAAAAATCTTGGAATTTTCAAATGAACTTTAATTCAGTTGAAAGTTTCCCGCGTGACGTAAATTGTCGCAAAAGACATCATAGCGGGTCCACGTTATTACATATATGCACGCCTGCCCGATGGGTAGCCAAAGTCCAACTTCTACAACTTTGTCACACTTCTGACTACTGGGATCGAAGTATGAGCGCGAAATGGGCCTAAAACGAAAACAAATACCTATAAATTCACTATAATTTCAACCGGTGAAAGCATGGCTGTGGCATACCTACACTGAGAAATTGGTGTCTGACCAAGGGATGGTGATTCAACTAGGCAGATGCAATTATCCCTTTAATGTATACAGAAAAGAAGGTGTTGTTTCGCTTGAAGGCAATATACACAATTCTCAAAATAAAAATGTCATAATTGAATGTAGTCTATGTATATGGCTGGTGTAGCTGTATTAGTATACCCGTGTAACATTCATTAGGCTGACATTCTGGCTAAAATATTACAAGATTATCTCATAGGTGCCATGCATGGCACTCGAGGTCTGATGTTGAGCGAGATTTTCAAAGTAATAGAACAACTTTGACCTTGTAAGTGACACATTGTTAAGCTGAAGTGAGTTTCAACCACCAGACATGACATCACAGTGGTATATGGGCATCCCAGGCAAATAGTCCATAAAAACAGCCCAGGAGGACATCACAACAAATTCATCTTATCGTATTGGTGGGCCTGTTCAATGGGGAGTTGCTTGGCTTATGTAGATTGTAACTGGTTAATGTATTTAGGCATGCAAGTTGTTCTTCAGAGCGTTATTAACTGTTGTAGGTTCAATGGAGTCAAATGTTTTTTCGAAACCGATGAAAGCATATAGCAGGGGGATTTGGATTTCAGTTGTCTTCTCTTTCAACAGATTTAGAGCTTGCAAGTGGTCTGTAGTGCTCCAGTTTGATCTGTTGATCACGACTGCGACTTTGGCGAGGCAAGGTCTATTGTTGGATTTATTCCATCGGTGGGGATTTTAGTGAATAGCTTGTGACAGACGGCTTATTGGCCTCTAGTTTTTTTGGTCGTGGGACTCCCTTTTTTGAAAATCAGAATCACTAGCGCGATTCTCCAATTTGATGGAATTATCTCTTTGGGCAAGCAAGCATTGATCAAGTGTGCTAGCGGCCTTTTTGCCTTCCTGCCGACACACAAACAGTTCATTTGCGATCCCGTCTGGGCCGGGGGTTTTTTTGTCTTTGAGAAGTTTCATTGCTTTTTGAACTTCATCTTCGGTGATCTCTCAATTTGCTTTACTGTCGTTTTCTTTTCCTCAAGATTCAGAAAAAACATGGTGGCCAGATTAGAAATTTCAGCTTTGTTATGAGTAAGATATTCCATCTTGTTTCATGACTACGATCTTTGATGTTTTTAACCTTTTGGAGGAGAAGCTGGTCTGCAGTCTTTGTACCGTTTGTTTCTTCAATACTCTGTTTAATCAATCGGCTTAGTTCACTATATTCTACTTGTTTACTTACTGTCCATGTTTGGCTATTTTCCACTATTTCATCTCTGGATAACCTTGTCCAGTTTCTAAGTTGATTTTTCTTTGGGTCGTGCTTGTAGGTTGTGTTGAAGCTAGGACACATTGGTTAAGTTTTATGTTATTTTCATATTTACTATCTCAACGGGCATGGCTCCTTCTGAGTACTCTTTTTGTCCAGAATTTCAAGCTTCTTTCCTAGACTTAGGTTGTAGCTGGATTGTAGAATGGAGTGGAAGTCAACATTTTTCTTGCTATTATGCACTTGTTTTGACTAGATTAGTTCCATTTAGCCTAATATTGGGTCTTATTTTGGCTCTCAGCACTCTCATTTCTCACTAGCTGTGTAGATTTTGTTGATTGCACCAATATCTTGGGTTTCTAGGTCTGTCAAACAAAGTATCTAAAAAGGCCTGTTTAAAGACCTCTCCATTTGGGGAGCCCGAGGTCCACTTAGCTCAATTGGAAGTCTTCTTTTGTTTAGGTTTGCTTTTAGATTCCACTGGGCTAATCAACCACTCTGGTAGCTTCGGACATTTGACAAGAGATATTCACTCAATTTCAAAAATATGACTATGAGTATCTATTGTCGAGAGTATCGCCTATCGGTTTCTTACTACGCCCAGTTTTCTTTTTTCAGACTTTACAGTCATCATCTCTACACATTTTGGTTGAGCTCTTGACTAAGCAAAACACAAAGTGACAGAAAATTATAGTGGCTTTACACTAGAGCGGCGCAACTACGTTGTAGTGGTGCTGGTAGCCGTAGTGGTGGTAGATACGATAGATCATAGATGGATAGCGTGTCCATCGGCGGCAAATCGCCATAATTAAAAAGGTCCAATCATTTCGAACACCGTGGATTAGAACGACTATTCAATTCTTTCGATGAATAGACTCTCAGTCAGTCAGGAGTCAGTCACACATCGAATCAAGATCAATACTCACAGACATAGTCTCGCGGCAATTTTTGTTTTCCGACGGCTAAATGCGCCAATACATGGTATCGGCGATGGCGACGGCGGTTTGGACATGCGCACTAAGCAGACACTGGCGGCGCCGTGAGGTTACCACGTCTGTCCGGTGCGGACGATCGAGTCGCTTTGCGCAGGAAATACAATGTGACCAACGAGATTATAGACTTCGTTAAAATAAACTACAAAATCATGGTGAAAAGATAGCATGACAAACTCTTTGTACGCAATCTACTTGTTTTTGTTACTAGTCGGATCGGCATGGACGAACGAGAAGTATCCGAAGACCAATGCAGGGCTGTTGAATTAGGCACTGTGGTATTTGCAAAAGATGACTTAAGCGTGAGCTTTGAATTGAGTACTACATATGACATCCCGTTTCTCTGTTAATGACTTATAATCGTATCGTATGGGTCAGTGATTGACACTGTCAATGACACAAATGCCGAGTCAGTGACTGAGAACTGAGAAGTGAGTGTGACTGTGAGACTCAGACTGACACCGGCCTAAACGTTCAGTTCTGTGACACAAAAGTAAATTAAAAAATATGACCATCGCAGTCCTGAAGTATAAAAGTACGCAAAGTACGTAAGCACTCAGTAGTCAGTGAATCACTGACACTGATACGGTCAATCGTACTTATTCGTAGAACTAGAATTCAAAACAACTTACTCTTAGTCTTAGTAATCTTATTCTTAGCGCAGTTCACCACCCAGACCCAGCCACGTAACTTACTAACTAGGTCGCCTTTGACACCCTCACTAGTTCCATTAATTACACGATCAAGAGTAAGCCACCAGCTGAACCGAAGTATATGACCGACACATGGCCTTCACTCTGCAGGACCTGACGGACCCTTATGCGAAACGGGTTCAAGGACACCTGATAAGACTCCTGACTAGGTTTAATTGATCTGTGGATGCATATATACTTACTTAAAGCTACTCTGGAAAACCTGGTGAAAAATTGCAACCATGCCTACCACGCTGCATATTTCCAATCTCATGCTTTGTTCAGACAGGTTATTTCATTGTCGATACGATGTACAAATGTATTGAACAAAATAGTGAAATAGGAATTGAAAGCCAGGTGCTGCATCTATGTGCGAACCACCCAACAGTACTGCTTAATTGTTGGTCCGTGTGGTTTGTATCAAGATCTGTCCAGGCAGTGATTACCACTGAAGGCTACAGGTCTATATCATGCTGTAAAGGAATAAGGGTATGATGTTGTTTTCAGGCTGATGATTCCAATGATATATGGGATGATCGAGCACTTATCCGAGCATATGATCGAGCGGTGCAACAGGTGAACCCATAATATAACACTTGTCATGGCTAGCACCTAAACACCAACCTAATGGCTAGCTAGTGTCACATCAGGTGTATTCATGTGATTTGGGTCGGACCCAGACAAAAAATTTCAGATACCATCACACAATAGATGCAGTTGAAAAGCAATGGGTTTCAAGCGCATCGGAGTTGTCAACGAAGACACCTGTGAAGCAACCATAG
>Ga0224501_10002342_pt1 | contig 14874 bp, 9 predicted proteins | sample SF_Oct11_sed_USG_4_FD_169105 | JGI IMG/M metagenome (GOLD analysis project Ga0224501, IMG submission 169105) | Sediment microbial communities from San Francisco Bay, California, United States - SF_Oct11_sed_USGS_8_1 | ecosystem: Environmental > Aquatic > Marine > Sediment | place: USA...
GAAGTCTAGAGAGAACCACTCGTATGGATTGAGCAGTGTCAGGTCATTTTTTTGATAGTCGTTGTATTCCAGGTTGGCAGCGATGACAAACCAGGCGTTTTCCATGGATGTCCCGTAGGCGCCGACCGGAAATTCCAGGTTGTAAAAACGCTCTTCGGGCGGGTACCCGATTCTAAAGGCTCTCCCTGAGGTGAAACGGTGAACATATCCAGGATTGACAAGAAACGCCAGGAATTCTCGGATAGCTCTCTCGATGCCGACTGAACTCTCATCGATAATCAGCCCTGCCGTCCGGTATAATAGCTCACCCAGGGTCATTCCCCCCAGGGTGTTGAGAAGGAGGTCGTTTGTCGACGGCCGGATTGACTCAAAGAAGTATTCCCAGGTGAAACTGCCAAAGGTGGAAAAGAGAGTGGATTCCAGGAAATTCATGCCGTTGCCCCTGGCAATGGAATAATGGGCTGCTCCATGAAAAGGATGTCCCAGATGGTTGGTTATGTAAGTGTCGACGTCCCAGGCAGGGCCAGACTTAAGATTTTTTAAGATGGAGTTCAGGGTGACGTTGGCCCAATCCTCATTCATGATGTATCTATTGAAGCTCCACAGAGTCAGGTTGATGGAGGTGATCTCTAAAGCCGGTTTGATGTAATTCTTCCTGATTTTATGTTCTCGTATCAGCTCCTGCGGGATTTTCAGCGAGAAAGACGAGGCTCGATTGAATGCCAGGCTGAAATGGATAATGGATTCTCTGACCCTTTGAGAATAGTCATCCGAGGCAGTATCGCTGTTGCCGTTGGACCCTTGGCGGTCCGTGGCGTTTATGGCATGCGGAAAATACAGTAAGAAAAGATCAATTTTTTCGTTCAGAAAGAGCTTTTTCCCGTCAGTCGGCCTGATCCTGAGAGAGTCTTTTTCTTCATCTGCAAAAAGAACAGAGAAATTTAATAAAATGAACACAAGGATGAGGATAATAGGGAATTTTCGCATTTGCCTGCTTTTTTCTATAAGTTGCTGTTTACATTCTAATACAAAGAATAAAAATTGTCCATTCCTCGGGGGATTGCATTGTTCTTTATTCATGTCTTGCTTTCAAGTCAATCCACTTCTCAGCTGAGGCTTAACGCTTCATCTTCAGCTATTGCTCAGGTTGGATGACGTTCCAATCCCTTATCCTTTCTTTGGAACCAAAACACCCTTTGCCTATAAAAAGATTTATTTGGAACCTCTAATTATTAGAGAGATAAATATTTATCTCCTCTTTGTCAATAGAGATCAGTTTGTGAGGAAAAAATCTTTTCAGGGAGTATGCAGTTATCTTGATATGATTATGAGAGACGAATTTGATCTATGACCCTCCGAACTGAAGCTAGATATTCCATTTGAAGACTCGGATACAGACGGATATAATGGAGCGGAAAAACATTAAGATTGGGGACTGTCCCCAAATATTTAAGGAGGTGATCCAGTATGGCGAATGCTGGTGTTGCTGCGGCTGTGATCGCCCAAGCCATCAAGGCATCCGGCGCGATTGTAAGCCTGGAACCGAATGATTTTTTCACAGTCGTATCAAGAGTTGAGAAACCTGCAGTGGTGCTCGCCACAAGCGGTTTCCGGAAAAAGACATATCTGTATCTGACGGGATACAAAGGCCTTATTTTTTACACGAAAACAAAAGTCCCGCTTCAGCTCCCGAGCAGCGCAGAGGTTATCGTGGCCAGGAAGATCTGGATTCCCAGCTGAATCCCGGGAGGCTTGGCAGTAATCGATGATAGACGTCCAGGAACATTTTTATGATGATGACCCGTCAAAGGGACATCCGGATGTCCGGACGAAGCTAAAGGCTGTATCCTATTTCTTCCTCGGAAACGGCTGCATCCAGGGAGCGGTGCAGTTCGCACCCGGAGGGGAAGGAACTCCGGTCGGATTGCTGATCATGAACCCTGAGTATCTGAGGAAAAAAAGAGAGGCCCTGACTTTTGACCCTGATTCCGGTTTGGAGAAAACGATGGTCCGGGTTCAATCCGGAAATTCATTCCATGTCCCTCAAGCCAAAAACGTTGATGTCGGCTGGCTGACTGAATACCCTGTTCCTGCGGTCAGAGTGCAGTGGAAGACCCGTGATTTCAGTGTTACGGAACACTTTTACTGTCCCGATAGGTCCCAGCCCGTGCTCGTCCGAGAGGTGAAGATCCGGAATTTGAAAAAAGGCGAAATTCAGGCCAGACTCGAAACTGGAGTCCTGGATAGAGTCTTTGCGCATGAATTCAAGCTGCGCTCTCGAGAGGAGACATTGATATGCGTCAGGTACACTCTGGACAGCCCGGGGGCTCAGGTTAGGCTGGATTATGATTTAAACCGTGGACCGACCGAGGAAGCGCTGGACTACTGGGAAAAAACGGCTGCTGTTTCCTTTGGCCTGCCTCTGCTCGACCATTACTTCAATGCCTCTCGAGTCCAACTGCCTGCTGTGGTTTCAGAGGCAGGAAAGATGGACGGCAGCATCTGGCAGTACAACCGGGAATGGGTGCGGGATCAGGCGATGGTGGCAGTGGGGCTGGCAGTCTCAGGCCATCACGAGCTCGCCCGTTTGATGCTGAACAGGTTGATTGAGGTGTTTGTGACCGATGAAGGAGACACCATCGATTCCAGCGAAAAGCGCCATCCTGATGAGGTCGAGCTCGACCAGAACGGGGTTCTTCTTTACGCCTTAAAGAATTATGTCCTGTGGTCCGGTAACCAGGAAATCATTAATAAGAATTGGGATAAGATCATGGCCACGGCTGAGTTTCCCTTAAAAGATGTGTTTCGACATCAGCCCTCAGGTCTTTTGGCCAACCGGAGAGAATACTGGGAAAGACATAAGGCGCATGGCATCGAGGAAGGGATGGAATTGGCCCATCAATTGTGGGCTTCTCTGGGATTGTCTTCTGCTGCTGAGCTTGCCCGCTTGACCTCGCATGAAACTGAGGCAGAACGCTGGGACAGGAGAGCGGAGTGGATAAAGCATGCTATACTCCACCATGTACAGTACGGGCTGGTTGACGACCGAGGATTCATCAAGAGGCGCAAGATAGACGGCAGCCTCCAGGAATCCGCAGAGCCTTCACCCGATGCCCAGCTTCCTGTGGGAGTTCCTCTTTCCTCCTCTGATCCCCACCTTCTCAACCCGGATGCTTCAGCCTCTCTGCCCATCGCTTTCGAGTTTGTTTCTCCTGCTTCTCCAGTTGCCTCATCGACAATGGCCAGCCTGGAGGGCCTCTGGAATCAAGGCTGGAAAGGCGGCGGCTACGGACGCTATCATCTGAGCTCTGAGCCTGACTCTCCTGGTCCTTGGCCCTTTCCTTCGTTGTTCATTGCCCGTGCCTACCTGGAAGCAGGGGATTATAAGAAAGTCTGGCGGGTGTTGCGGTGGCTGGAGACTCTTCCCGGTGCCCGGGCAGGTTCCTGGTTTGAGTTTTACGGTCCACGGCTCGCTCCTCCTTTTCCTCAAGTGGGGATAACACCCTGGACCTGGGCGGAGATGCTCATCCTGCTCGTCCATCACATTATCGGGATTCAGCCTGAAACAACCTATCTCAGGATAAGGCCAAAGCTTCTTCCCGGAATAAAAAGAATAAAGGCTCTGTTTCCGCTCAGGAAGGGAAGAGTCAACCTGGAGATCAGAAAGGCTTCGAAAGGAGAATCCCCCGGGTTCCGGTCCAACGGAGCGGTCACCCAATCCTCTGATAAGGAAGCCTGTATCGGTTATTCCGAGGCAGAATTATGGATAGAAGCCGTACTTCCTTAATGATATTTAACCTGGATTATTCATATCTAATGCCGACACTATATATTACTTTCGATGATATGAGTTCTTTAGTTAGATTTTTCTCCAAATCCAGATTCAAACTTTCCTTTATGTCCATTCATTCACTCTATGTCGGCAGATTTAACACAGGAGGACACAATGTCAGCCAAGACTCTCCACCTCATCTGCAACGCTCATCTTGACCCTGTTTGGCTATGGGAATGGGAGGAGGGAGCAGGCGAGGCTCTTTCGACATTTCGGGCTGCAGCACAATTCTGTGAAGAATACGGGGAATTCGTGTTCAACCACAATGAGGCAGTCCTCTATAAATGGGTCGAGATGTACGAACCAGAGCTGTTTTCCCGCATCCAGAATCTGGTCAAAGAAAGAAAATGGCACATCCTTGGCGGCTGGTACCTCCAGCCTGACTGCAATATCCCGAACGGGGAGTCCTTTATCCGCCAGATCCTGCACGGGAAGCTCTATTTTCAGGAGAAATTTGGCGTGGAACCGAAGACCGCAGTGAATTTCGACCCGTTCGGGCACACAAGAGGACTGGTGCAGATATTAAAAAAAGCGGGATACACATCCTACCTCTTCTGCCGCCCTGATGAAAAACATCTGACCCTCCCTGCAGACGATTTCATCTGGGTAGGCTATGATGGTTCGGAGATCCTCGCCCACCGCGCCCGACACCACTACAACTCCGAGAGAGGCAAAGCCAGAGAGCGTGTCGCAAAGTGGCTGGACGAGAACTCTGAGCAGAGGAGAGGCATGCTGCTCTGGGGTATCGGAAACCACGGCGGCGGCCCTTCCCGGGAAGACCTTGACCAGCTCCGGAGTCTTATCTCAGAAGAAACCGATTGGGAGATACGTCACAGCCGGCCAGAGGACTATTTTGAAGCCTTAGGCCAGAACACTGATGAGCTTCCCCGTTATGCCCATGACCTCAATCCCTGGGCTGTTGGCTGTTATACGACCATGGCGCTGGTCAAGCAGAAGCACCGCCAGCTGGAGAATACCTATTTTTTCACAGAGAAAATGGTTTCCCATGCTTCTTTGCTGGGAATAATGGATTATCCCCGGAAGGAGCTGCGGGAGGCCCTGGAAGACCTGCTGTTCTGTGAATTCCATGACATCCTTCCGGGCTCGTCCATCCCTCAGGTCGAAGCTTATGCTCAGCAGAGGATGGACCATGGCCTGGAGATCCTTGCCCGGTTGAGGGCCAGAGCGTTTTTCACCATGGCCAAAGGAGAGAAAAAAGCTGATGAAGGAGAATTTCCGATTTTAGTCTATAATCCCCATCCTTATTCGGTCAGGGAGATAATCTGCTGTGAGTTTCAGCCCCAGGAGCCGAACTTTAATCCTGAAATTTTCTGGCTTCCTGAGGTCAAGGACAGCGGGGGAAAAGCTGTGCCTCATCAGCTCGAGAAAGAGAGCAGCAACATCTCTGTTGACCAGCGAAAAAGAGTCGTCTTTCAAGCCGAGCTAAGGCCTGCCCAGATGAACCGCTTCTCCTGCCGCATGAAAGAGGTCAAGCCTAAATCCGAAAAGAAAAAACATAAAAAGACCTCTTTGAAGTTCAGCTCTGACAAAGCTGAAATCTCCATCAGCGAGAAAACCGGGTTGGTGGAAAAATACCGGGTCAACGGTGTCGATTTTCTCCTGCCTGGGGCATTCCAAGCCCTGGTAATCGAAGATTATCCTGATCCCTGGGGGATGAAGGTCCGTGCTTTCCGTAATGTTCTGGGAAGCTTCGTCCTTATGTCGAGGAAAGAGGCGGCCCTGTTTGCCGGAGTGTCCGTCCCGGAGCTGGAGCCCATCCGGGTCATCGAAGAGGGCGATGTCAGGACAGTCGTCGAAGCCCTTTTCAAGTATGGTCATTCAGCCATCTGCCAGATGTATAAGATCCCAAAGCAGGGGAGTGAATTCGAGGTAGAGGTTCGTGTTCTCTGGCAGGAAAAAGACCGCATGCTCAAACTCTCCGTCCCCACAGCGTTTGAGGAGGGAAAATGCAGAGGTCAGGTGGCCTGCGGAGTCGAGGAGTTCTCCAGGGACGAGGAAGAGCTTGTGGCCCAGAAATGGGTCGGGGTCGTTTCATCCGACCAAAAATACGCCCTGACTGTTATCAACAGCGGAACCCATGGGTTCGATTATGCCGGGGGCGAACTCCGTCATTCGCTTCTCCGCTCCGCCGCTTATGCTGCCCATCCGGTAGAGGAGAGGATGCCTCTTGTGCCTCAGGACCGCTTCGAGAAGAGGATCGACCAGGGAGAGAGGGTCTTCCGTTTCTGGATGAATGGCGGGGAGGCTTCGGAGCGTCTCTCTCATATCGACCGAGAAGCCCTGGTCAAGAATGAAAACCCCATGGCCTTTTCCTACTTTCCTCCAGGGACAGGCGAACGGGCTTTACCTTCGCTCCAGGTGAGCGGTGATATTGTCCAGGTATCAGCCATCAAGATGGCTGAACAGAATGATTGGCTTCTCATTCGTCTTTTCGAACCCACGGGCAATGAGAGGGAAATCAATTGTATCGTGCCTTGTTTAGACTTGAATTTTGATGTTTCCCTCAACGGATTTGAGATCAAGACCATGGCTGTGGACCTGGCATCGAGAAAAATTTTCAAAGTGGACTTGATGGAGAGAAAACTGTAACCTGAGCTGGATGAGAAGTCACAAGTATAAGGAATTCTCTTCCATTTTGGTTAGGTAACTTTATGAGTGAAATACACGGAAATGGCATCGCTCCCTTCAAATTTTGAGCGCCATTCCCGTGTATTTCACTTCAACAATCTGGAAGAGCACCATATATGGAGGGATCCAGAGGCCCCGCATGAAAAGAAATTGCGAGATTCCTGAGCCCCAGCCCGTCTCAGCGGCGCTGGTCGGGATCAGCGGCATGGGTCTTTATCATCTCATCTCTCTCCAGGATGAGTTTTCACCTGAAGAGGTTGAGCTCCGGGCAGTTATAGACCCTTTCCCCGAGAGGTCCGAGCGTTATCCTGAATTGAAGGAGCGAAAAATCCCTGTTTTTTCCTCCCTCAGCGAATTCTACCAGAGTGGCCGAAGCGCAGAACTCGTGGTCATTTCTTCTCCCACTCATCACCACGTTCCCCAGAGCTGTGAGGCGCTCGGCCATGGCAGCTATGTTTTTTGTGAAAAGCCTGTCGGAGCGACCGTGCAGGAAGCAGACCGGTTGATTAGGACAGCGGACAAGGCTCAGCGCTGGGTCATGATCGGCTACCAGTGGTCCTTTTCTCGAGCCATCCAGAGCTTGAAAAGCGATATCCTCAAGGGAATTTTCGGGAAGCCAGTCCGGTTGAAGACGCTCTGTCTCTGGCCGAGGGACGAAGACTACTACGGGAAAAGCGACTGGCTGGGCAGGAAGAAGGATGAGGAAGGGAGATGGATACTGGACAGCCCGGCCAACAATGCCATGGCCCATTTCCTGCACAACCTGTTTTATATTCTGGGTGAGCGAACAGACAGGAGCGCCCAGCCCGAGGAGGTTCAGGCCGAACTGTACAGGGCTTATTCCATCGAGAATTTCGACTCGGCAGCCTGCCGTGCTTTTACCCGGGATGGCGTGGAACTTCTGTTCTATGCCTCCCACGTGACATATCAAGACCGGGGACCGATGTTCTCATTTGAGTTTGAACAAGCCACGGTCACTTATGGTGATGGGGCGAATGAGATAGTGGCTGTGAGCCGTACCGGTCGAGAAAAACACTACGGCTCCCCTGAAGAAGACCATCCTTTTCAAAAACTGTTTGAGGCTGTGGAATCCGTGAGAGAGCCCAAGCCTGTCGTCTGCGGCCCTAAGGCGGCCCGCTCCCAGACCCTGTGTGTGAACGGCATCCAGGAATCCGCATCGGAGATCGCGACCTTTCCGGAATCCATGGTCCGGAAGGAAAAAGGAAAGAGGTGGTGGGTCAAAGGACTGGAAGAGGCTCTCTACTCCTGCTACCTGAAAGGCATTCTCCCCAGTGAAGGGAATTTTTCCTGGGCGAGGGCAGGAAAAGCTTTCGACTTGAGGAACTACAGCTTTTTCCCTGGCGGAGCGCCGCCGGAAGGCCAGGAGGCATGATGAATATGGATTCCCGGGAACTCATCCGCCGCAGCCTTACCTTTGAATCCCCTGAGAGGATTCCCCGCCAACTCTGGCTTTTGCCCTGGGCAGAAAAAAAATATCCAGAGGTCATCGAGAGGCTTCGTAGGGATTTTCCGGATGATATCCTGAGCGCACCAGCGGTGTACACAAAATGCCTGGGCACTGTCGGCGACCGGTACAGCAGCGGAACCTATGTCGATGAATGGGGCTGTATCTTTGACAACCGCCAGAGCGGGACGATCGGCATTACTCGCCAACCTCTCGTCAAGGAGTGGAAGGACCTGGAAGATTTTAAACCTCCAGAGGCAGTGCTCAGCCTTGACCGGGAAGCCGTAAATTCTTTCTGCAAGGAGACTGACAGGTTCGTCCTGATGGGAACCGTTGTCAGGCCTTTTGAGCGGTTCCAGTTCATCCGGACCATGGAGCAAGCGCTCATCGACCTGATCGAGCAGCCTCCAGAACTCTTCGAGCTTTTAAGCCGCATTCATGCTCATTACTGCAAGGAGGTCGAGGTCTGGGCCAGGACCGATGTGGATGGAGTGGCCTTGATGGACGACTGGGGCACGCAGCGGGCCATGATCGCCTCGCCTGAGATCTTCCGCAGGATTTTCAAGCCCATGTACAGGGATTATGTTGAGATTGCCCGTCAGCACGGAAAATACGTCTTCATGCATTCGGATGGGTATATCACGGACGTCATTCCCGATATGGTCGAAGTCGGCTTTGATGCCTTGAACAGCCAGGTCTTCTGCATGGGAGTTGAAGAGTTGGGCCGGCGGTTTCGAGGAAAGATCACTTTCTGGGGAGAGATCGACCGCCAGCAGCTTCTCCCTCACGGTTCCCGCCAGGATATTGAGAAGGCGGTTCGCGAGATATGGACTCATCTTTATGCAGATGGGGGAGTCATCGCCCAGTGTGAATTCGGCCTCGAAGCCAATCCAGAGAATGTTCTGGCCGTGTTTGAGACCTGGGACACCATAAGCCAGTCCAAAAAAATGGCAAAGCGATAAGAAAAGCTGTATGCTCATTTCAAAACGAAGGATTTCATTATGCTTGCCTTTTTAGATTTTTGTTATTATATTGAATGAAATTTCTCAATAGGAGGGGAATTATGAATGAAAAAAAAGTACCAGAAGAATACAATTTGCACAGGTTATTGAGAGTAGTATGGGTATACTTGGAGAATTGTAAGGTTGAAAGTGTTCCTGCATATAAGCATCAGTTACCGGAGAAATATGAAAAAAATGATGTAGTGGATAGAAAACCAGTAGAAGTAGAAGGCAAAAAGCGTGAGGAAGAGTTAATACTTCTGAAGAAAGAAGATGCAATCAACGCTTTAGAGATGTTGTATGAAATGTTATCGGAGCCATGGCCGCGTAGTAATCCATGTCCAGGCGCAAGACCTCGCTGGATAATATAGTATCTGATCTTATCCTGATTTAGTTCTTTTTTAGATTGTTTGATTCCAAAGATAAGAGGATGGAGTTCTCTGGTTTTACTTTTATTGTAACAGAGGACTGCAATTTTAACTGCTCGTATTGTCATCAGATTAAAGGGAAAAAAAGCATAGATCCCTCCACTGTTGAAAAAACTCTTGATTTTTTCCTCCCTTTTTTGACCGAGGAATGTTATATCAATTTTTACGGGGGAGAGCCTCTGCTTGCTTTTGACCGGATCAAGCATGCAGTGTCCACTATTCAAGAGAAGAATAAAAGGTTGAAAAAGCATGTGCAGTACTCTATGACCACGAACGGGAGCCTCATTAACCATAAGATCCTTCAGTTCTTGAATCAAAACAAGTTTCTTATTTTGCTGAGTTTTGATGGGCTTGCCCAGGATGTATCCAAAAAGAGCGGAAGTTTTGATCACATCGTCTCGATAATAAAAGAAATATTGAAATACTCAGATATTGACCTGGAAACAAATAGTGTCTTTACACCCTCTACCGTCCGATATCTTTCTCAATCCATTCAATTTATCATTGAGCTTGGTGTTCCAAACCTAGATTTATCTCTGGATAAATTCATCCCTTGGGATTCTTCTTCGCTTTCCCAGCTTGAAAATGAACTCAGTGTGCTGAGAGAATTTTTACACTCTTCTTATGAGAATGCTGAGAGCATCCCTCTGGTTGATTTCAGGCAAAAGCCGAAGAAAGATATCTTTTGTTGTTTTGCCGGAAAGGACCGCATGGCAATTACACCGGATGGTGAGCTGTGGGGATGCTGCCTTTTCCCGGATTTCTTCAAAGGAAAAAAAGAAACAGCAGATTATAAAAAATACTGCTTCGGAGACCTGGATTCATTTGTCGATAACCATGAAACGGTGTATCCAGAGATCCTTTCGAATTTTTCAACTCTTCGAACAGACCATTTTTTCACCCCAGAGACTTCTTGCATTCTCTGCGATGATCTGGAGGAGTGCGGAGCGTGTCCCCTGGAAACCGTGTTTTCTGGCTCGATAACAAAAAGGATTCCGCTTTGGATGTGTGAAATCAAGAAAATTTTCAGAAAAGAGAAAAGGCTTCTCTGGAAGGAATTAGAGGAGCCGACCAAGAAATAAGAAAAAGAGTAGAATATAAATATATTTTATTCCTGTGAAGTTTTTCTCAGCGTATCCAGTTGGTTTTTGGCATCTGCGGTTTCCGGAAGACCGGAATCAGCCTCAGCCCAGAGGTGAAGGAACTTCTCATAATGCTCGATCGCTTTTCCTTCCCATCCTTTTTGCTGGCAGATTTTTCCCAGCCAGTAGAAGCTTTTGGCATAGATATCTCCCCATCGCAAGCGTCCGGTAGTTAGAGAAACGATTTTTGCATATTGTTCACTGGCTTTCTCCAGATCCCCGGCCTGGTAATATGCTGAAGCAAGGCTATTCAGGTAAAAAGCATGCTCATCGTATATATCGTGCTGATGAGGAAATAGAGACAAAGCCTTTTCAAAATCGTTAATTGAGATTGAAAATGCATCTTCTTCCTGAGCAATCTTCCCCATCAAGTGATAATAATATCTCATATTATTTCGAATTCCTGTTTTCTCTATCAAATGTTTCAATTGTTCTGCTGTATTTTTCGCCTCATTCAGGTTGTCCATTTTCATGTATGTTAATCCACGAAAATGAAAAGCGTGGATTTTAGCCTCGATGATGTTGATTTCAGAAGCGACTTTCTCTACCTGGTTTAAAACATTCAGAGCCTCAGCGTATTGATTTTTTTGAAGATTGAGATAGGCCAAGAATAACATATAGTTAATTTCGCTTGGTCTTAAGTTGAATTTTTGTGAGTTCTCTATTCCTTGTATAACTTCTTTTCGGCATTTATTAAATTTTCCCTGTGTCAGATATAAATGAGCTAGCCAGAATCGGCCCCATAATTGAGATTGCAGATTCTTTTTTTCGAGAAGTTGCCGGAAATTCTCCTCTGCTTTTTCAAAATTATCTTGGACATGATAGATATTGCCGATCAATTCAACATCATAATCTTCTGGAGCTAAAGAAAATGCAATTTCTGCCTCACGAAGGGCAAGGTCAGATTTACCCTCGCAGAAATAGATGATGCTCATATGCGAACGGAATGTGGATTCTTCATAAACATCTTGATTCGCCAGCAAAATTTCCCTGGCTGTTTCATATAAGCCCTTGGCTCTATATATGAAAACGAGATTTTCACACGCCATAAGGGGATTAACTTTACGGATTTTCTTAAACCGCTCAATCGCCAGGTCCCATTCTTCCATTTGACGATATATGCCGCCAAGGTAAATATTCCCTTCTTCATCATCAGGATAATACTCCAGTAATTCTTTATAGTTTTTTATTGCCTCTTCAGGAGAATCTTTTAATATGGTATTGGCGAATCCCCGAATGAATAAGCGTTCTTTTACAGAAACCTTGTCGGATTCAAGTAATGACAAAGCTGTTTGAATGTATTTTTTTGCCTGATCGACTGACCCTATATAATAGTAGTTTTCAGAGATTCTTCTGTAAGCTTCAGCAAACTCAGGATCAATGCTTACAGCCTCCTTCAGGACTTCAATGCTTTTTTCAAATTTCCCTTCCTGATAGTATTCTTTTCCCTCCATATAAAGGATCAGTGCCTCTTTGGAAGCCGTGAAGATTTTTCCTATATCACTATCGAAATCAGCGGCAATTTCCTCTTGAGAAAGTTCAAAGTTGGCTTTGATTTTCTTTGTTAGCTCGTCCACCATCGAACTTAGATTTTCTTCGCTTCCGGTTATATAGTCTGAACTGCCGGACTCTCCTGTACTGATGTTTAAGAGTGAATAATCGATTCGGAATATTTTGCCAGGTCTGGAAAAACTCGCTTTGAGAACGTGATTTACGCCTCCTTCTTGCGCGACTTTCCTCAAGTCTTCTAAGTCATAGCTCTTGGCGGAGATGAGATTGAGCTTTCTGAGAATGAGGAGGAGTCTGGCTCCACTCAAAACATGAAGGTATTTTGATTGGGAAAGGTCTGTAATCAACCATTCAGACAGAGCGAGTCTTAAATGATCTAACTTTTCATCTCCGGTCAGGTTTTCAAAATACATCACAGCAACAGACTTTCTCGTATCCTCTGAAGGTGAAGGTATGTCTGGAGGTTTCCGTCCTATCAACAAATAAACGACCATTATGATGAGAACAACCAAAACACTGGCATAAGCTGCTTTTAATAATTTTTTCTTTCGTATTCGCGGAGCAAATGGCCGAGTCGCCACTGTGTGCTCTTCCAGATCATGAAGGATTTCCTCTGCTTTCTGGTAACGGCTGTGTTTGTCCTTCTCCAGGCATTTAAGGATGATTTTTTCAAGGTAAGACGGGATATTCGGGTTGATTTTTGAAGGAGGCTTGGGTTTTTCGTGGATGTGTTTCTGGATGTAGCCAGTGTAAGTTTCAGCCTTAAAAGGTTTTTCTCCAGTCAGCATCTCATAGATGATGATTCCCAGGGAATAGAGATCAGACCTCAGGTCGGCCTTTTCTCCTTCTGCTTGTTCAGGAGATATATATTGAATGGTCCCGATGATGATTCCTGGCGCGCTGTCTTCCTGGACTTCAACGGATTTGGCCACTCCAAAATCCGTCACAAATACTCTTCCGTTGCTGTCAACCAGTATATTTTGGGGCTTGAGGTCTCTGTGGATTATTCCTTTTGTGTGAGCAGCTTTGAGTGCTCCACATATCTGTTTAGTTATGCTGATAACAGTTTCAACAGATAAAGTGCCTGAGGTGAGTATCAATTCTTTTAAATTCTGGCCTTTGATGTAACTCATGGATATGAACTTGATTCTATCGACTTCTCCCAGGTCATAGATTCGAATCACATTTTCATGAGTAAGAGACCTGGCCAGTAGAGTTTCTTTCTTGAAGCGTTCGATGATATGGGGCTTGGCTGAATATTCAGGATGGATCATTTTGAGGGCAACAGTGATTCCCAGCTCTTTATCTTTTGCCTTGTACACTCTTCCCATCCCACCCCGGCCAATCTCTTCGATAATCTTGTAGCGTGGCCCGAAGTTTTCACCGGGAGAAAAATCAAGAGTATCTTCTGGAGGGGGATGAGTGGGCGGAGTGTGGGTGAGGGTATCGTCGATTTCTCCAAGAGGTGTCCCACATTTCCTGCAGTACTGGCTGTCCTCTGGATTAGGCGCGTTACATCTTGGACACTGCATCTTGTTTCTTTGGCCCTCCGCTTTTAGTAATAATAGGAATTAAGGATATATAAGTCAACTTTGGAGAGGGAACTGACTTCCCTGAGATTTTGACATATCCCTTTCCCTGTGTTATAGCATCAGAGTCAAAAAATCAGGAAATCGGAGGAGGAGAAAAGACCATGGCCAAGAGATTCGCTTCATCTGTTGTTCTTGTCTTAATCTTAATCAACATCTTATGGGTAAGCTGCACCGATGTTGCCCAGTATAGCGGCATTCACTGGGTGACTCTCAGAGACATAGAAGCAAGTTTGAAAAGCGAACCGCCGCTGAATGTTGGCTTCGACATTGATGATACTGTCTTGTATTCGAGTCCGGGATATTATTACGGGCAGCAGAAGTATTCCCCGGGGAACAGCGCCTATCTCACCATGACAGAATTCTGGAAAGAGATGAACAACGGGCTCGACCGGTTTAGTATTCCCAAAGAATGCGCACGAGACCTGATTGAGATGCATAAAAAGAGGGGTGATTCCATCTTTTTTATCACAGCCCGGATACCTTCGGATTCAGAGACAGTCACCGAGATACTTGCAGGAATTTTTAACTTGGAAAATCCGAATAAGGTTATTTTTACCGGGTTTGGCCCTTTTGAAAACCTGAAAATAAAACCGATCAAAGATAACAATATACGTATTTATTACGGAGATGCAGACGGCGATATCAAAGCAGCTCAAGCCGTAGGAGCACGGGCAATCCGGATCGTGCGCGCTGGCAACTCCACCAACAAGCCCCTGCCCAGAGTCGGGAGTCTGGGAGAAGAGGTTCTCAAGGATTCAGAGTATTGAGGTATGCTTCCCAGGGAACGCATTCAAAAGGCTATGGACCTGGAGGAGCCGGACCGTGTTCCTGTGATGTGCCAGATGAGCATCGGGCATATGCTCCTCCAAACCGGCTTTTCCCCTTCTGAATTCTGGCTTTCCGGTGATCTGTTCGCAGAGGGATTGCTCAACCTGAGAGAAACCTACGATTTCGATGGCATCCTCATCAGCCTCCACGGCCATTCTCCCCGCTGGAGGAAAAACATCAGCAAGATCCGGAGAGAAGAGGAGGGGGAAATTGTTATCTGGAAAAACGGCGAAAGGGCCGAATTTCCGTATGATGACCTTCCGCGCCATCATCCTCGCCAGGAAATTCTTCCTCCTTTTATTGCTGACTTTGACCCGGAATCCCTGCCCGAAGAAATCAATTATATCCCCGTATCTCAAGGATTGAATTTCGCTCTCGACCCAGATCATCTCTATGATATCTTCGACCGCATCCATGATAGAACAGGG
>Ga0224501_10002343_pt1 | contig 14872 bp, 15 predicted proteins | sample SF_Oct11_sed_USG_4_FD_169105 | JGI IMG/M metagenome (GOLD analysis project Ga0224501, IMG submission 169105) | Sediment microbial communities from San Francisco Bay, California, United States - SF_Oct11_sed_USGS_8_1 | ecosystem: Environmental > Aquatic > Marine > Sediment | place: USA...
GATAACGAGTGAGTTCGTCGGGGACGCAACGGCCGGGAGCACACCGGTCAGCAGCTGCTGAATGCGAAACAGAAACGTGATGATACGGGTACTGATGCCGTCGAAGATTCTGATGCAGAGGATGAGGAGGCGCACCTGTTATTCCTTCAAACCTCAACATATGGGGCAAGAAGGTCCGCGGCTTCTGTTCCCCCAGTGGGCGGCAGCGGATCGGTCTGAAGTGCAGGGATCTCGATAGCCTTCGTGAGCGTCAGATCCCATTTGCCTGATTCGAAATCGCTCATCGAAAGTTCTACTCCTCGTCCATACCGATGCAGATAATCCACCAGCGGTTGTTCATCGGCAAAGTTGTATCGTCGGACATACACCAGCGGCGTCTGCAGGGCCACCGCTTCAACCAATGTCCCATAGCCCGGTTTCGTCATGACGACATCGACGGAGGCCAGCAATGTTTTAAACGAAAACGGCAAGGACTTGGTAGAGACAAATCGCCTGCTTGTCGATGGGATGGAGCCGTCGAAGAGGAAGCGATACCCGGCAAGTAATTCCAATGTATCGAACGGGAGCACGTCCAAGGGAATTCCGCCGAATCCGACGAGCACGGTGCGCTCTCCAGGCATGAGCTTCAATAGCTCGATAAGTTGTTTGCGAGCCGAAGGAGCCGGCTCGGCAATCGGTCCAATATCGATCAACTGCTTGAAGATCGTCATGGTAGGAGCCGGTGTGATTCGTAATGCGAGATCGGCCTCACCGTAGGCCTGTCGAATCGACTGGATGATTGCCCGTCCGTCGATCGATGGAGGGGCCTGGTACTCGGACAGGACAAGGTCCCATGTAAGGCTGACGAGTGCGACGGTGGAAATTCCGGCCTTCTTTCCTGCTGCCAGAGCCAAGTACGGAGTATCGGCCAAGACAAGATCCGGAGCGGCGGCATGTATGGCGTCAACCTCAGTCTGAAGGCGATCCTTCCAGGTGCCGTGGAATCGGTGATGTTCGTGCCAGGTGGCCTCCACGTCGATCGTCATGGGGCCGTTCTGAATGCACCCGATGTCTTGCTGAGCGGCGCTCGTTTCCCAAGGAATTGTCAGGCGATCTGTGAAGAATGATGCGGGGACGGTGGTGCGAAGGAGAACTCGAAGGTTCGGAACGAGACGGCCTAATGCATTGAGCACCGGCACGACTTGCGCGGCGTGGCCGAATCCATGTCCTGAGATGGCGGCCCAGATCAACGGCATAGTGAGGAGTGTGTGGGGACCACGGATGACAACTGGTGCAGAGAAAATCTACTCAACTAGTGGAGTGGTCTGATTCCATGGGGGGAATGTTGTACAGCAGCTCCAGGTCGAACTCGTCGACCAGTTCGTTGAATGCGCCAGCCCCCATATCAGAACGAACTTCGGCCATGACGAGGTCAATGGCTGGAGCGGCATGTTGTCCATATTGCGTGACGGCTGATTCAATACGCTTTCTGGCATCGTCGAGGTTCACGTGGTCACTCCTTCTACTTCATAGTGAATGATTCACCCAAGGGAGCGCAACAGCTCCTGCATGTCCGGCACGGGATCCTTCCCGCCATTGGATCGTCCCGAAAGGACGGTTTCGATCCCGGCGGTGAGGACCGGTTTGGCATCGGCGTTCCGTCCTAGTTGGATCAATGCGCGTCCAAGGGCCAAATGTGAAGCCGCATGGGTCGGGTCTAATTGTTTGGCGACAGTCAGATGCTCGACCGCCTCCTCCACACTCCCGTTCTCTTGAAGGATCTTGTTGCCGAGCCCATAACGCCCGAGAAAGCCCTTGGGATTTTTGGCAACCATCTGGCGAAAGGCGTCAATGTCCACGATGCATGGCTCCGATGTTTGATTGGTACTGATATTTGATTGATACTATAGCATTGGAGCAGTGGGATCGGCCAGATGAGAAAGTCGGCTGGAGTGGCGTGAGATGGTGCTAGGGTCTTGGGGTGGTCGTGGGAACAACGGAAAGAGAAGGCTGCGTGGTGGATGGTCTCCTCGATTTCACGGTCACGGTGCGGATGCCGGATGTTGGGGCTGGGGCGCTGCTGGCCATGTAGCGTGTGGTGTCCCGAACGAGTTGGCTGGTTAAGTCAGTGAGACAGGCCTCGGTGACGTGTCCCTTCAGTTCGTCGATCATGACCGGCGTGGCACCGAACAATTTGTAACGGACTGTCCCAGAAGAGTTGGCTTCATACCGTTTGACCTGGCCGTCCCACCGCTCAAGCTCAAGACCGACTGTGGCCGCATACTCATATTCAAGATCGATGAAAGGCGAAAGGAGAAACATGGAACCGCCGATGATGATGCCTTTGAACGCGGCCATCCAGGAGTGCGGCTCGATGGCTTCGTTCATCGTGATGCGCGCGGAGACGATTTTCTCGCCGAGCGAATCCGACTGTCCTCCGAGTGGAATCAGTGTCGAAAAGAGACTGGTGTCTCGCACCCTGTTGAGAATCCGGCGCTCTGCATCGGTCGAGGGGTCTTGCGGCGCCCCATTTCGTGATAAATGAAATGAATCCATGACCAAGGGAACCCGCTCATTGCTGGGGAGCGAGTGGGTGATAGTGGCCTGTGACTCTATAGAGACAGGCTTCACCTCGATTGATCGAGCGCATCCACTCGACATACCCAAGACGACTCCAATGAAGCCCATGATCGACCAGCGAAAGGCATGTCTCGTCATGATTGCTGTCTCCTCAGAAATAAAATGAGAAGCCACCAAATGGCAGGCTTGCATTCAGCCCAAGATTCGGGAATGCCGTCCCGGCGTTGGAGATATGATGGAAGCGGTAGCCGGCGTTGACGGTAAGCTGCGGCGTCAGGAACCAGGACACGCCCACTCCCCCCACGAGTACAAAGTTGAACTCATTGGCTTGCTCGCGAATGCGTCCGCCAAGATCCGTCCAGAACGGCCCACCGGCGAATTCCGCATACGGACGAAGACGCCCCAAGGCGACGAAGGTGTACTTGATTCTCGGTGTGAATCCGATGCCGTGTGTCACAAGTGGTTCTCGAAACTCCAGGTACACCATCTCTGCCCCTAAAGAGACTTGTCCTCGGTACCAGCTGTCACCGATCGGATCGGTCAGTGTCATCATCCACGACGGCATCACGGCCGGTCCGTGTTGTTTGGTTGTGTGTAGCTCAGTCAGTCGATGCGAGAACATATAGCCGGCCGTAATGCCGACTTCTTGTGTCCCGACGGTAATGGTCGGTACGACATCGCCGGCCTGGACGCTGGGTACTGCCAGCACGGCGCCGAGTGCAAAGGTGGCGAAGGTGCGAACACAACAATTCATGCTGTCTCCACGTCACTATCTTGTCGGCTCATGTTGGGTGAAACTTGATCAAGAGCTGTCCAGGCGCGACGCTTCAAAGGTAGCAGAGGACTGAATTCTGTCCAGGAGTTCGCCGAGTTCTCGGCAAAGACATGTGGGAGAAGGGTCGGAGCGAAATGGAGCTCGGATTATCCGCTTGCCTTGATGGTTGAGAGATGGTCTGAGTCAAGCTGTAATTCAGGCAGCCCATAGCGCTGATCGAGAGCGACCACACGTTCGAGACATCGAAGCGCGGAGGTGAGATCCTGACGTGTCTCGTAGACTTTTGTGAGGAGACGGAGGACTGCGGCTTCGGCGGGTTCGTTGCCGAGCTTGATGTAGTGCTCTGAGGCGTTGTTGAGGCAACGCTCGGCTCTGATGAGGTCTTCTTGATCGAGATAGCACTTGCCGAGTTGGCTATACGTGACAGCGAGCCCTTCTTCGTTGCCCACCGTCCGGTGATGGTTGAGAGCCTGTTTAAATGACGCCACGGCCTGGTTCCATTGGCCGTCTCGGGCTTCTTGAAGCGCGAGATTGTTATACAGAATCCCGAGACCGCGATTGTCTTGGAGTTGGCGCAAGAGATCCATGGCTTCGAGATAGTAGGGGCGTGCTTTTTCGGGATGATCGGAAGCGATATGCAGGTTGCCGAGGTTGACTAGGGTATGGGCAACGGCCGTGAGATCACACTCGGTCCGTTGAATATCGAGGACCTCTCGATAGCACTCTTCGGCGTGGAGAAAATCGTTCATCAGGGCGCAGGTATTGCCGAGGTTCCCGAGAGAAGCCGAGAGTGCCTGTTGATTGGCGGCGGCTCGATCATCAGCTACCGCCGCTTCCCAGGCAGCGTGAGCCTGAACGAGATCTCCGCGATGGAGAAAAATCATGGCCCGATGCTTATCGTCGTCCGACATGTCAGGGCTCTTGAGGGGACGTGGGAAGTTTGCTACCGTGAGGAACCTAACAATGGCGCAGACGAACTGCAAGCAATGCGGAAAGGAATATATTTATCACTGCTGCGACGGACCAGTGTGTATGCCTTGTCCGCATTGCGGCTTCGACGAATCTGATCCTGAACCTCTGGACGTCCGTGATTCGCCGCCCGGTTCGGAGCCCCTCAGCTCGAATTTTAGAACGTAGCCCTCAGCACCGCTCTCTCTAGTCTCCACCCTTGGGCGTGTCTTTTCGGAACTCGATCTGAATCTCGTCTTCTTCTTCGAGCCCCAAGCCTGCGCGGAACGATTCATAAAGTTCTGTGACGTAATCAATATCTTGCTTCTCTTTTCCATCCACGGAACCGAGATAGACTTCGGAGAGTCTCATTCCTGTCTGGAAATGATGGGCGATCGTTTCTTCTGTCACCTGCTGCCAGGTGATGTAGATGCAGAAGGCCTGGAAAGAGTGGGCTTTGGGATGACGTTGCGCGAGTGCCAGCAGCCCCTCGTAGGCCTCCCGCGCCGTCGCACCGGCATTGGAAGAAAACGTCTCTTCGAGCTCAACGGCGCGATCCCAGTCAGAGCCGAGTTCGGCTTCTGCTTCGCGAAGGGCGTCTTGTGCGGCAAGTGCAGCGTCGAATTGCATCGCTACTTCCAACTTTTAAACTTCATATATGGAGAGAACCGTTTCTTCAGTTCAGGAAGTTGATCAAGCAGCCAACCCAGGTTCCCATGTATTTCATGGCTAAGCTGTGTGCGCTCTGTTCCGACCGGAAGTGGTGACAGTGTGTCATGATCGGTCTTGAGTTTGAGGGCGTGTCTATAGATATCCTCCAGGTATGCTGTGATATCTGCCTCGAATAGAAACTCAGCTTCGCCTATGGCAGCCCTGTATTCCCAAAGATACTTATAGTCTTTGAGATTCCCATCCTCAAGGATGTGTGTGAGAAATCTGCGTGTACCAGCAAATACGGCAAATCGTTTTTCGAATAGGTCGAGTTTGAATCGCTCTCTTCCAAGTTGGTATTGCTGGTAGGCAATGTAAGCTGCAAAGACTGCCAGTACGACGGTGGTGAGTTTCCAGTAGTCGAAGTCCATATTAAGTTCGAGTTGGGGTAGCTCAAGGCACTACATCCTGAAGATGCTTTTCGCAAAGCATATCTGGCTGCCGAAGCCAATACAACTGGTTATGGTCCAGCAGATTTACTTTCACTTCTCTTGCCCGATAGACTGTGACTCATCACCGCGATGAATACTGATCCGTCTTGCCCATCAGCGTCAACTGAGCCTCCTGCCAAGTATCCTCTTGATCAGGTCATTCACTATCATCTCCAAACCAAGCATCATTTCAATCGTTACGCCCGCTCACTGGGCTTTCTGGATTGGGCGAATCAGCCTGATCCGTTTCGGCGGTTTGAGGGGGCCCAGCTCATCCCACTTCCATTACTCAAGCCGGATGAAAAGCCTCTGTCCCCTGCCTATGACGCGATTTACGAAGGAGGAGCCGTTTCCTGTCAGCCTGTCAGCTTGAGCACGTTGTCTCGTTTCTTCGAGTTCGCCCTTGCCTTATCAGCCTGGAAGAAGGCTGGAGAATCGGAGTGGGCGTTGCGAATGAATCCCTCGTCCGGCAATCTCCATCCGACGGAAGGCTATGTCGTTTTGCCAAAGTTCGACGAACTCAACTTGGTTCCAGGTCTGTACCATTACGCGCCGAAAGAACATGGGTTGGAATTGCGTGCCGAGTTTTCAGAAGAAGCAGTTGCTCATTTGCTGGCTCCATTTCCTCCTGGGGCCTTTCTCTTCGGACTCACCTCGGTTCATTGGCGCGAAGCCTGGAAATATGGTGAGCGAGCGTTTCGCTACTGCAATCACGATGTCGGTCATGCAATCGGATCATCTCGAATCGCGGCCGCCACGCTTGGTTGGAACATGGCGTTGTTGGATGGAATGGATCAAGACACGGTGGCGATTTTATTTGGGACCGATCGCAAGGAAGACTTTGGAGAAGCTGAGTTGGAGCATCCGGACTGTTTGGCGGTGATTTGGCCTCTGGAGTGCGTGAATCGTGAAGCGTCGTTCGTGAAGCACGAGAAAATCGACATCCCGCTGTTCGTTGATCCGAACGCTGTGAAAGATGTTGTAGCAGAACTATGGCATGGGAAGGCGAATCAGCTGAGCGGTGAACATGGGGTGCATTGGGACATTATCGACGAAGTAGCTGAGGCTTCATGGAAACGACAGGCGGATACACGGACGATTTGCCTATCCCCACAGCCTTTTTCTGAACCTGATACGCTTCACGCTTCACGAGAGACGAACGACGTGGGCCCATCGGCCGGCCAGATTATTCGCCAGCGCCGAAGCGCTGTGGCGTTTGACGGCAAGACATCAATTTCTGCAGCCACATTTTTTCGCATGATGGAGCGGGTCATGCCACGAGCCGACCTGCCACAGCTGGAACGTCCGATGCCGTGGGATGTCTGGCCCTATGATCCAGCGATTCATCTCCTGATTTTCGTTCACCGTGTGGATGGGTTGACGCCCGGGTTGTACTGCTTTGTGCGAAATTATAAGAAAGTTTCGTTCGTTCAGCAGGCCATGAACCCAGAACTCAACTGGACGATTGCGCCTGGTTGCCCGGAAGGGCTTCCCCTCTATTGGTTGCTCGAAGGCGATGCGAAAAAAATAGCGGCGCAGGTAAGTTGCCATCAGGATATTGCCGCCGACAGCGCCTTCTCCTTCGGCATGCTGGCTGAGTTTGAAGGGACCTTGCGGGAACGAGGTGCTTGGTGGTATCCACGCATGTTTTGGGAAGCGGGTTTGCTCGGACAGGTGTTGTACTTGGAGGCCGAGGAAGCGGGGGTTCGAGCAACGGGGATCGGTTGTTTCTTCGACGATCCAGTCCACGAAATCGTTGGTATTACGAATAGCGCTCTTCAATCGCTCTATCATTTCACGATCGGCGGACCGGTCGAAGATCAAAGACTACAACTGTTGCCGCCGTATCACCACGTGAAGCGCCCTTCATGAAGCATGAAGCGGAAGAGGTTTTTGGCTGAACGTTTCCTGCGACGGGATACGAACGACGGATTGCGCGTATGTTTAAGATTAAAAAGAAGAACGACAAGCCCAAGCGAACGGTGCTCTACAACATCGTCGAAGATTATTCTGAGTTTGATGCTCCAGGGAATGTGACGGTCTGTGCGATGACGGAGCCGGAGGATCTCCCGGCCCACGCCAAGATTCTTTCAGAAAGTTATGAGGTGCCGCTCGAGACGATGACGACGTTGCTGACCGATGGCGGGACGTATGTGTATCCAGAGGTCGGAGGGCTGCTCACTCGGGGATTGTTTGCTTGCTGGATGGATCTCTCCGGCCAAGCGCCTAAACAAACATGGACGCTAGATCTCATGCAATTTGCAGAGGCTGAACAAGTGGTACGAACCAAAGTCGTTCCTTTTCTTGATGCCGCGCTGGAGGTCTTTCGCAAAACATTGCCCGGTGAGCTGAAGGCTAAGCTTGAGCAGAAGAATTTGGGGTTGGACTATCGGACGGTGGATCGTGCCGTTGCTAAGGGCGGCGACATCAAGTACATCGATTTCCGCAAGGACTGGTCACCGCATTTCAAGCGACTCTGTATCATGCCGGATGGACGGTTGGTTGAGACCGGGGGGCTGCAGGAATTTGCCGAGCTGCACGGCATCACCGTCGCGCAGGCAAAAATGTTGATCGAACAGGGTGGCACGCTGGATGTGCATGGGGAGTTGTTGGCCTGTCAGATTGTGAACGGTCAGCCGGCGGTTGCGCGGTTTAGCGCGAAGAACTATGCGAAGGCGAAGGAGTTGGTCACGTCGAAGGGGGCGCATTTGATGGATGCGTTGAGTGAGGTTGGGTACAACGATCCAGTCATGATGCAGGGTCTTGCTCGGAAAGAACTGACAGGCAAGCGATAATCGGGAGAAGTGCGTCGTCCGAGGTCGGCGGAATCACGCGACAGCGAGTTCTTCTTCCACCGCTTTGAGGAGCTTATTGATGTCGAACGGCTTTTCAAAGGCACGACGGGCGCCGAAGAGTTTCGCGACATCCAAGAAGTTCTGATCGCCCTGCGCCCCGGTGATGGCGATCACTTTGGCGTCGAGATATTCTCGGGTGAGCTGAAGGGTGGCTTCCAGGCCATCAGTCTCCGGCATCAACAAATCCATAATGACGAGATCGACCGGCTCCTGCTGATAGAGCGCGAGTCCTTTGCGCCCGTCCTCTGCTTGGAGCACGCGGTGTCCGGCCTTCTCGAGGACCTCTTTGAGGAGCCCTCGGATAGATGGTTCGTCATCAATGACTAGGATGGTTGCCATAGCTGCTCTAAGGATATCTGTTGATCATACCTACGGAGCCTGACACTGTCTAGAAATAAAGGATATCTATTGTGTACGTGCAAACGATGAGCGCGTGATGGGGCCGATCAGCCCCATCCGGTCCTTTTCACATCATGGCCTTTCTGTCTCGTGTTCGATCCTCGACGATCAAATTTTTTCCTCAACAGAATTCAAAGTGCTACACCCAACACAACAAAGGGGAAGGAATGGGGAATGAATTTGGGGTTGACCGAGGTTCAGATTTTTGTTACAAGCGACAGACTTGAAACACCCACCGTGGTGAAATTTCCTCGCTCATGTTAGGAGGGTTTCTGTGGATAGTGCCGACCGGGCCGAATGGGCCTGGACTCGCCGAACATTTCTTCAGGCGTCTTTGGTAGGGACGCTCTTACTCAGTGGGCGGTTAGTTGGTCCACAACCGGTCCTGGCTCGTGAGCTGCCAGAGGGACGGCTCACGTTAATCAATGCCAGAACGGATGAGCGGTTGGACGTGACTTATCGCGACGAGGCGGGCAGGTATGATCTTGAAGCACTTGATGATGTGAATTACCTGATGCGCTGTCACTACTCCGGTGAGGTTGGGGCCATCGATGTGCGTGTGTTGGAGCACGTGAATTTGGTGCAGAAAAAACTCGGGACTAAGAAAGATATCCATTTCATTTCAGGTTTCCGGTCTCCTGAATACAATGCCATTCTGGTGCGGAAAGGTGGACACGCTGCCCGAAACAGCCTCCATATGCAGGGGCAGGCCATTGATCTCTTAATTCCGGGTGTCCATCCCAAAAAACTTCGTCAGACCGCACTGGAACTGCGATACGGCGGGGTCGGATTTTATAAACGTTCAAGGTTCATCCATTTGGACTCCGGTCCCTTCCGATTCTGGTAATCATCTCTTCCTCTGCCGAACCCAACCAAGTTTTCCGTAACAGACGACTCTGATTGCATTGCGCCGATGGTCTCTGGATAATGCCGAAACGGCTCAGCGCACCATGCGCTCATCCCATGATTGAAAAGATCTATCCATGTCGACAGCGAGTCTAGCACTCCTCATTTTCGGTGTCTGCTACTTGGTCATCATGACCGAGCGAATCCATAAGACCATTGTGGCGTTAAGCGGGGCTGCCTTGATGATCGCTTTTGGGGTCGTCACGCAGGACGAGGCGTTTTATTCTCACGAATTCGGCGTGGACTACAATGTCGTGTTTCTGTTGATCGGAATGATGGTCATCATCAACATCATCAGAGAGACGGGTTTGTTTGAAGTCCTGGCGATTTGGGCTGCCAAGCAGGCTCAGGCCAAGCCGTTCCGCTTGATGGTCCTACTGGCGATCTTGACCGCCGTTTTCTCGGCAATGCTCGATAACGTCACCACGGTCTTGCTGATGGCGCCGGTGACGCTGTCCATCTGCAAACGCTTGGAACTGAACCCCATCTCGTTTCTTCTCTGCGAAGCGTTGTCGTCCAATATCGGTGGGACAGCGACGCTTGTCGGCGACCCACCAAACATCATGATTGCCAGTAAAGCTGAGCTGGGGTACCTGGAGTTTTTGTCGGTCCTCGGGCCCATTGCGGCGCTGATCATGGCCGTGTTTCTTGGAGTGATGTGGATGCTGTTCGGTCGAAAGATGTCGGTGGCTCCGCACCTGCGCGAATCGGTGATGGTGCTCAATCCGGAAGACGCGATTCGCGACCGCGGATTATTGCGGCGCTGTCTGTGGGCGCTGGGGGGCGTCAATCTCGGGTTTGCGTTCCATTCCTTCGTTCATCTGGAGCCGGCGACGGTTGCGTTGCTGGGGGCAAGTGCCTTCATGCTGCTTGGCCATGCGCGGGGACAATCGAATGAAACCGAAGAGATGAAGTACTTGGCAGAGGTCGAGTGGAAGACGATCTTTTTCTTCATCGGCCTGTTCATCCTGGTGGGAGGCCTTGTGAAGATTGGGGCGATTCGATATCTCGCAGAACGGCTGGTCACTATTACGGAGGGCAACATGGCCGGAGCGACGCTCGCGGTTTTGGCCGGTTCGGCCGTGCTGTCGGCGTTCGTGGACAATATTCCGTATGTGGCGGCCATGAATCCACTCATCGTCGACCTGGCCCGTTCACTGCATCCGGATGTTGCAGACTACACAGCGTTGGTCCATCAACCGGATATCATTCCCCTGTGGTGGGCGCTGGCGTTGGGAGCCTGTTTAGGAGGAAATGGCACGATCATCGGGGCAAGTGCGAACGTAGTGATTATCGACATTGCGCGCAAGGCAGGGTATCACATCTCGTTTTGGCAGTTCTTCAAGTTGGGCTTTCCCGTCATGGTCGGGTCCGTCGCCATCAGTGCGGTCTATCTCTGGCTCGTGTTTCTGCAGTGATTCGAGGGTACCGAGCGCTAGTTCAGGCTCCTTCAATTTCATCAGCACATCTAACAAGTCTACCATCTCTCTCTGGGGGAATCACGGCGGATTCGCTGGGTAAGTCGAAGAGGCTCAGTGATGATGCGCAAAGGTATGTGTTTCGTGGTGCTGCTCGGTCAGCTTCCGCAGGTCGCAGTGGATGTCGTCCGGATCGCAACACTCGGTCTCCAGTTGAATAGTCATGTGTTTGATGCTGAACTCTGCAGTGATCCGGTTTTGGATCAGTTGCAGCAACTCTAGAGGGGTGCAATGGCGTTCGATCATGACATGGCTGGTCAGCATGATGAGGCGAGGCTCGACGGCCCAGATGTGGAGATCATGTACGTTTTTGACGCCTGGAATTGATTCGATGGTCGCAGCGACGCGTGCGACACTGATACCTGGTGGAGTTGATTCCAATAAGACATCCATCGACTCTTTGAAGATCGGCCAGGCTCCTCGAAGAATGACCCCGACGATCAGTAAGCTGATGAGTGGGTCCAGGACGGTCCATCCTGTGAGAAGAATCGCTCCACCGCTGACAATGACGCCGAGCGATACCCAGGCGTCTCCCAACATGTGCCAGAATGCACCTCGAATATTCAAATCGTCTTTCGCTCCATGCTGGAGCAGCAGGGCGATCCCGAGATTGGCCACGAAACTGACGGCGGCCACGGCCATGACCCACCCACCATCGACAGGGACTGGATCCAGCAGGCGTTGGACGCCGACAATTGCGATGCCGAAGGCAGTCAACAGCAGAATGAAACTGTTCAGAAACGCGGCAAGGATTCCAGCGCGATGGTAACCAAAGGTTCGAGTTTCGGAAGCCGGACGTGCCGTAAGGAGATGGGCGTAGAGGGCCAGAAAGAGAGAGCCCTGATCGACGAGGTTGTGGCTTGCGTCGCTCATCAGGCCGATACTATTGAGCAACCAACCTCCAACGAACTCCGCTGCGATGATGACAGCATTGATAGCGAGGGCCAGCTGGAGCCGCGATCGAAGGTGCGCATACGAAGCCAGTGCCGTCATATCTCACAGTTTCGCATGAGCCATGCAATGCGGCAAGCCATGACGAAGGTTTGTGGGAAGTTAGTCTGGCAACCGACCTGTGGCTGGCGTCGGAGGGAGCCGCTCACTCAACACCGGGTAAGTGACCTGGCTGAGCCCTGAGTTACCGGTTGAGAGGTCCGTCGCAATGACACGCAGCGTGATCCCATCGGGAACGTCCTTTGATGGCGGGACAAAGAACGGTGCTTCAAAACTACGACTCCCTTCATCATAGAACATTTGGAGTCGTTCGATGACTCGGTCGCCGATCAAGAGCTCTCCATAAATGCGGATCTTCCGTGAGTCCCAATCTCCATAGGGGCGAACCAAGGAGCCGGATAGGGTCCTGACTGAAGCCCGAAGCGTCACGTCATCCTTGGCGATCAATGGTTCACGTGGCTTCGGTCGCTCTAGTTGGATCAAGTAGCCGTAGAGGTGTAGCACGATGCCATCGTTCGTGAGGTTCTGACCTGGTATCAATACGAGCGTTTGACTGGTGCGTTGTAACGCAGCGGGGTAAGCCAGTGGCCCCTCAGCAGAAATTTCTACTAACGTCGGTTTCTGCAGCTGTAATACGGTGGTGAAGGCGGCGGACGGATGAGAACTGTAGATCGGCTCTTCCATCATATGCGGTGTGCGCATGATCTGATTCTGATCGCCGGCCTCTCCCTGTTGCAGACCGGTCGCCAGGATCGAACCAGTTGCCAAGTCGGTGATCGTGACGCGCGCTCCGCCGACCTCTCGTCCCAACACCATGGCTCCCTGTGCGACAACGCGGACAAGCACCGTCGTCGGTTGTCGACCGTTGAGCGAAGAATCAGGAAGGGCTTGGCTTTGAGCGGGAGTGGAGAAGCAGGCAGGGAGTATGAACGTGGGGATCAATGCGAACGTAGCGAAGGTCAACCGTGTCATTTCACTCTAGTGCCAGGATCCACTTCTTCCAGAATGGTGAGCAAGCCCCGTACATCAGCATCCCCGGCTGCGAGGACCATGCCCTGCGATTCAATGCCCATAAGCTTTGCAGGCTTGAGATTTGCCACGATCACAATGGTCTTGCCGACAAGAGTGTCTGGCTCGTACTTCTTACCGATACCGGCCACGATCTGACGCTGTTCCGTGCCAAGCGAGACTTGCAGCTTGATCAATTTCTCTGATTTCGGCACCCGCTCGGCCGAGAGTACCGTTGCCGTCTTGAGCTGAATCTTCATGAATTCGTCAATGCTGATTTGTGGCGCAGCCGACGGTGCGGGGGCGGCTGTGGATGCTGGGGCTGCAGGTGTTGGCTGTGAAGGGACGGAGGATTCGTTCACTGGTCGTACTCCTGGTTTTGATTCGATGCGTGGGAAAAGTGACTGGCCTTTGTAGATAGCGGTACCTGGCTTCAGGCCGCCCCATTCAATCTTGTCTTTGAGTAAGGAGTCTGTAAAGTCAGCTGAGATCCCGAGTTGAGTGCAGATCGATTGCGCACTCGTTGGCATAACGGGATACGTTGCGAGGCTAAGGCAGCGGAGAGTCTCCACCATGGTATAGAGGACTGTTTTGAGTCGTTCCGCCTCGTTCTCATGCTTTGCCAGTGCCCATGGCGCGGACTTATCGACATATTGATTAGCCAGTTGAACGACGTGCCAAATAGCCTCAAGCGCTCGGTTAAATTCTAACTGTTCGAGATGGCGCGGCAATAACTCATGTAAGAGCGTCACCGTCGCGCTCTGCAATTCTTGCTCTGCTGGCCCAATTGTCCCGGGAGCTGGCACCTGTCCGGTCTGGGTTCGCTCGATCAGAGTGAGTGTCCGACTGAGGAGATTGCCCAACCCATTCGCGAGATCACTATTGACGCGAGTGATCATGGCTGCTTGGGAAAAATCCCCGTCCTGTCCGAACGGCACTTCGCGCAATAAGAAATAGCGAAATGCATCTGCACCGAACTGCTCAACCATCTTGTTCGGATCGACGACGTTACCGCGACTCTTCGACATCTTTTCACCGTCCACCGTCCACCAGCCATGGGCAAAGATCGTTTCCGGTAGCGGAAGATTCAACGCTATCAGCATCGTGGACCAGTACACAGCATGAGTCGTCAGAATGTCTTTGCCGACGAGGTGGACATCGGCGGGCCAGAAGCGCTCGCCGACAGGGTTCTCTCGTGGCAGGTATTCCAGTGCCGACATGTAATTGACCAGGGCGTCAAACCAGACGTAGGTGACATAGTCCTTATTGAAGGGTAGTTCGATGCCCCAGGAGAGGCGTGACTTCGGCCTGGAAATTGAGAGGTCGCCGAGCTTCTGGGTTTGCAAGAAGCCCAAGACTTCATTTCGCCTCGATTCCGGCCTGATGAAGGACGGGTGCTTCCTGATGTGATCGAGCAGTTGTTCCTGGTATTGACCCATCTTGAAGAAGTAATTGTGCTCGCTGAGCTGCTCGACGGGGCGCTTGCAGTCTGGGCAGAGTCCAGCCTTCACGTCTTTTTCAGTCCAAAATCGTTCATCAAAGGTGCAATACCATCCGGTGTATGAATCGCTGTAAATCAGGCCCTTGTCATAGAGCTGTTGAAGGTATCGTTGGACGATAGATTTGTGCTGCGGATCGGTCGTCCTAATGAAGGCATTGTTCGAGATATTCAGTTTCTTCCAGAGCGTCTCAAATTGGGGCGCAAGTTGGTCGCAGTGGACTTGCGGGGCGATGCCGGCTTTGGTCGCGGCTTGCTGAACTTTCTGACCGTGCTCATCGAGGCCGGTGAGGAAAACTACCTCTCGTCCTCGTAGCCGCCAATAGCGCGCCAGCACATCCGCGGCGATAGTG
>Ga0224501_10002344_pt1 | contig 14872 bp, 11 predicted proteins | sample SF_Oct11_sed_USG_4_FD_169105 | JGI IMG/M metagenome (GOLD analysis project Ga0224501, IMG submission 169105) | Sediment microbial communities from San Francisco Bay, California, United States - SF_Oct11_sed_USGS_8_1 | ecosystem: Environmental > Aquatic > Marine > Sediment | place: USA...
CCCCCCCGCGCGTAATCATGCTCTAAGGCACCCATAACATGAATCACTGGTTGTCTAACTGCTGCCTTGGTACTGGCATTGGAATTTTGACCATAATCTCTGAGGACCAGTAACAATATGCGTAATATCGTTGAGTAGAATCGGACAGGTATATTCTTTAGGAAAGATCTAAAGAGCCATAACATAGTAATTGTATGGTTATGCATTATTTACAGTAGCAATGGCATAAGAATCGGTTGAAGCTAGCACCATCTAAGCTCTGTAGGAAGATTAACAGCTGTTAACCCGAGCTTAATTATCACAGAGGCCATAGCATAGTTAGCCTGCTATAGAAAGTAGATAACTGTATGGGATGCAGTGAGCTGGCTTTGTCTGTAGTGTAGTCGGCCTCGTAGTGCAGGATTGTCTTTGTTTGCAGGATGATGATGTGGCTGTTGTAGTCAGAGAGTTCTGTGACCAGAGACAGTACAGTGAGGAGGTGTATGAAGCCCTCACCAATCAGCTTATTCTGCGCTCCCAGTCTCTATTCTAACTCCTCACCACCGCGCTCTGTTACGCCCCTCCTTGCCTCAGACCCCATCAAAAACTCACACAGGAATGTTGGCACCAGCCGAATGTCAGATGGTGTAGTGTTTCTGCCACCATGGCCTGCTGAGTACCCACATGCTGATAAAGAGTGAGACGGTAAAGAGGAAGACAGCGAGAGTCTGTGGCTGCAGCTCATGGGGAACGCTGACCGGATAGAGCAGACCATGTGATGACCAGCCAGGAACGCAATCCTCACAATCCGCCTGCCGTTTAATCTCGTAAGTACTACAAAAACGATGAAGACTGAGGATACTACTGTAACTTCAACAGAACACAGACCCGAGGCAGCTATCAGAATGAGACCAGGGCATGAGGCTTCTGGCCTCATAATTAGCAGAGAATAGGCCCTGTGGCTTTTAGCCTTATAACTGCACTGAGAACAAGTACTGTGGTTGGCATACACTAACGGCCACTGACTGATTACATCTTGTGGTGACGCCTTTCCGGTTGCTGTGTGAACAAACAGGGAGAGATGAGTCATTGGTGAACTAGCTGCCATCTCATTAGGTTCGATGGACAGACTACTGCTGCTGCTGCTACTTCTTCTGAGCTCTCTACTGAGACTTACAGACGCAGGTAGGCCTTTCTGCAGTTTTACTGATGCTGCGACTGCACTGCTACTGTATATATGAATGTAGACTGCTGTACTGGGCTATTTAGTGTATAATGATGGTGTATTTTTCGTTAGTCAGGTATGGGTTTATTGCCACTGCCCCTCATTCAACCTTTTTCTGGTGAGTAAAGCCGCTTTTAGAGTTTTTAGGCGATGTTTCAGGTGAGCTACATCAGGTGATATTTGCGCTTATAGGAGACCCCAGAGTCCTGCCAAGGATTCAAAAGAGGGCGACTCTCCTAACCAAAGGAATCCATATTATTCACTATGGCGGTCATTCCTATGACTGACTCAATGCCTTACAGCTACTGCAGTTTTAGCATGAGGTGTAAAGATGAGATTTGATTGGTTGACTGAATAGAATCTCGTTAGGGGGCATAGTTTCGGGCGCCACAATCTCTTGAAAAGAGTTTTTTTATGAAGCCTTTGAAAGGCTTTAGAAGAGCGCTATTTTTCTAGAGCCCTTGTTTTCGGTCGACTCGCCGGAAACTTTCTTCCTATAAACCGGCTTAAAAGTAAAAATCCTCGGGCTGTTCGGTAGCTAATTCGATACCACAGCTAACAGGCCTGGTTGGGTATTGAAGTCTGTGATGGCCAGTCAGGGGTTTTATGTCTAGAACACCTTAGCATTCAACTACCAGGCCCAGTTGAGTGTCAGGGTGTACTAAGCATAGTTTTTACATCATTGTACTGGACTAGACCAATGGTTATTGGTTGTAGGTTGTCAGTATGATGAGCAGAATAAACGCTATGACTGCGGTGAGAATGGTCGTTGTAAGTCCCTCCTTGTCACTGATAAGCTCTCACTGAGATACTGTGCATGTAAGCCCGGTTACACTGGACACCTCTGCTCTGTGCCATGCGGTAAGCTCTATCCACTGTGTATGAGTTGGCAGGGCCACGCGAATGTATAGCACGTTGGTAATGAGTTTAGGGTGCACAGGCAGAAAGGTTACTACAGAAACAGGCCCAGACAGCTTGTCGTTTGAAAGAGGAAGACTTCATATTTTGTTGCTGCACTTTGTCATGCTGTTGGGCGTTGCGGTGTTGTTAGGTGTGACCATAGACTAATCTTTCCATAGCGCTATAGGTGTTGTTATGTAATGTTGTGTTGGCACTGCAGTGTTGTGATGGGATTTTTGTGCATTGCAGAGGACTGCTGTATGACGCTGATGCAGAGCTGTGAGAATAAAAAGTTGCTGTCACCGTGTAGGCTGTCCAGCTGTCTGCGTCGCGTCTTGAAGCACAAACGCTGCCCTGAATCGTCTGATAGCCGAGAGATGGTTAGCAAGAAACGTCTGGAAATGGACTCGCTGTGTAAAATTAACTAACCTTTTGAGGAACACTGATTCCGTGGGAGAAACTCTGGTAAACTCGGAGCTGAAATACAGACTCTGTGCCCGTCCCTCCTTCCACTCCTCTTCACTGACGCTATAAATGTTAATTATTTAAATTAAAACCTTATTGCAATGATTTTCTGATAAGTAAACAAATGCCAGAACTATACATGGTGTTGATAAGTACCTGACTCGAGCTCCCACTATTTGGTAAATGGGTTGTCCAGCAGTCATGCCAGTCAGGTCATAGAGGACTGTAAGCCTGGCCCGTGTTGGCACCAGACAGCCAGTAATCACTGCCTCCTCACTCCGGTTATTTGACGTTGTGCTGAGTATGGTGCCATTGATGGTGTCATTGATGGGTGCCTCGGTGGTTGTGTTTGGTAGTGAATAGATTGAGACACTCCTGTAATTTAGTAAGAACTGTGAGTGAAAAAGACTATATTACTCTGCCAATAGATAGTGGAGAGTGAGTAGTAAGGGTTAAGCTTGTCATGGTTTTTAAAGATCTCCCTTCACGTGAAAAGGCTGTTGTTGGGTGATGTTCAAAACCTGCACACAATCTCTTTGGGCGATGTTTCGTACTGAGTTACCGGATACCGAGGTATTTGGCCTGGGGATGTTCAGCTCCCACTGCGCCAACACCGCCCAGGCTCATGGATTCATGTGGAGCTGCACCATGGTCTTCCGGGACCAATAAATACGGGAGTTTATTTACCTGAGTACAGGAAGCCAGGAGTTTGGGCGGCTGTAACTCGGCATCCCATATTTACTGATAACCATCTCCTCATTTAGTGGGAATAACCTGGCGAGCTCACGATAAACTTTGTACCTGTAAGAGTAGGTGAACTCGGTCAGTAACACTTCTGCCCCGGGTCTGTGCTAACCCCATAATACGCTTCCACTCTATGAAAATGTCCGGCTAACCAAATTTTCCCTCCTGACTAGATACAACCGTGTATGAAACCAGGCAGTTTGGAGACTGGTTTCTCCCGGTCATTATTTTTTAATTTCAGACGAATTTTTCCCTAAATAATCTCTCAATCACTCGTCTCACCGAAGTGTTGGGCAGTCGGTGATCTCACTTTCTGTCACTTTTAGTTGACATTGAGACGTCTGATCCGTTCGGAATAGAAGTTCCTGAGACTGGCGGCTGCCACACATCCCACTAACATCTATAAAACACAGCGGTGACTAGCTACAACAAAAGTAATCAGCAGTGTTGTGTTAAATTAACGGCCTTAAAATGCCCTTCACATAAAACTGACCAAACCAAACCTAATGCCAATGGAAACCCGGACCAGAAAGCAAGGCCACCTAATTCATATCGGGAATTGTCCGTATGTATGCGATTTATGGCACGTTATGCTCTCAAAAAATTTGCACAGTCTCAGATTTTGAATAGAGCTCATTAGAATATGATCTCATTTCCTACGGGAACCGTAAATACTTTTAGAATATGAAAATTAACTCTCTCACCTTTGCCTGTGCTAACACCCCCGATTATAGCTTATTTACAAACCTGGTCTAGGTATCGATGGCGTAGTCATAGCATCCACCTTACTTGTACCATTTTTTATGCCAAGATACAGAGGCTTATTTAATAAATATCCTATCAAAACAGAATACACAATATAACACCATATAGATTGAGTCAACACATAGAGACAACAAACATTTGACAGGAAGATGGAACCTTACCAACTCTGACAGAGTTTACAACCTATCAGACTCAACACAATTCGGTTTCTAAATGAAGCCGTGTGACGGATGGTTTATTTGATAATCCTAGTATGTGTATGTATCAGTTGAATTATGAAGACTGTATATCAGTGGGGAGGGGAGAGGGTCTCACCAGGATTGCCAGAGTAGCTGATAGGTTTTGCTCCCAGCTGGCTGTATATCACTTCGTATTTAGTAAGCAGTCGTGTCGGGCGCTCAGTCGTAGTACTCACTACTCGCTCGGTATCTACTCGCCGAGTGACATTATCTGAGCCCGTCTCTTCGTACCACCAGCGCACTGTTTGCTCTCCGCTGAGCCGAGTAATGAGCGGAATGTCTCCCAGAGTGTAGGTAACGCTCAGATGAGAAATTGATGTCCCATTATACTCTATGTCATACTGTGCATCGAGTAACGCGTTCCGACAGACGCCGGCGTGCAGGGTGGGCGTAGGGGGAGGGGAAACGCCATTATCCCAGATACAGGGACCAGCTGGTTCGACTCCAGAGTCATCGAGACAGAGAAAGGTAGTCTGGATGGGAGCGAGAGTGTCTGCACCTGGCTGGGTGCGGATGCCGGCCAGGGAATCACAGACCCCGCGACGATCCTGGGGATAATTATGGACGTTCAGTCGGGACAGTGATTCGGTGCAGAGATCGGGAGTAAGCGAGGAGAAGCAGGAATTCTGCTCATCTCGCAGGAAGCGGAGAGGGGTGGTGGTGAGACAGGAGCCATACACTGTGCTGGGTAGGGACAGGAAGCCGGAGGGGTGCGTCTCTATCATATCAGATACTTTATAACCAATGAGAGGAAGGATGCTCGCCACGATTGAACTCCTACAATAACAAAACTGTCCATACAGAGATAAGGTAATGCTATAGTGCTCGTATCAGGTATTTACCGCATGGTGAAGCTGCCGGGTTAGATATTTTACGTTTTTCACCACTTGCAGCTTAGCGCGGAGCACCACAAACGGCTCAGCATCAACGCTCCACTTCGTTAGTGCGGCTTGTTTTCATTTTGAACTAGGATAAATGTGAGGAACTCATACAACGGTGGTCCATTGTGACAGGGATTTAAACCATGATTCTCACTGCGGTGAACCCAGTGCTCTACGTATCACTGGGCTACCCTGCTGTCCCACTATAGCTATTGATAGCATTCTGGTGCCGCATGTATTTGATGCCGATAAACACACACCCAAAAAGCAAGTAAATACCTCTATGTGACTCGTGACTGTTCACCTGTCTATATACCCTTGCCTTTACATACCCATAGTTTGACAGGTGGCGCGCACTAGCGCTTATCTTTGTATAATCAGAATCGTCTGCAAGCAGAATGGGTGTGTTGTGGTACAGCCCGAGGTAGGCATTCGTCTCAAACTGGGTACAGAGTAGTGGACTCCAGTCAGCTGTTTGGTTACCACCGCACATGTGCTCTGCCTGCTGGGTTTCGCATGTGCTCATTCCACAATCCTGTTAACAGGAAATAGGATACAAAAGTGCGGCGGCTAGAAGAAAATCCGGGTGCTGCAGTAGGGCAGCCCCAGTGTCAAATCACCGTAATGGTAGTGTGAGTCAGTCATGATAGCTCAGCGGAATAGCTCACTGTCTGTCCTCCCCGTGGCCCGGGTTCAATTCCCGGCCATGACGGAGTATTTCAAGGGATTTTTCCCTGGCCGATCACACTCTGCCAACCCGTCCTGAGCCAGCGTGGCAGAAAATGGCTCAATCTCCCCTCAATGACACCAGACAACCTGTGACAGCATGGAGGAAGGACGAAGTCCAACCATGGATAGATGATGGCTGAAAAAAGGTAGTGTAGTGTGGCACTAGTTTACTGGTAGCGCACTTTTGAGTTAGTAGGGCCCGGTGTCAGTTGTTTTATTACAAAATTGCTGTCAGGGCAGGGTTGGTATAGTGGAAGCTGACTATGCCCAGGGCCAGCTTCACTCAACCAGAGCACCTGCTGATTCAGGGTGAATCACCTGCTACAAGACTGAACGGATGGGCCTAGGAGGTTGGAGGGTCATTTATCCTAGGCCATTTATTAACATATCAGTGTAGTAGTAGAACAGTCTTACTTCACAGTAGCTTAGTAGGATGGATGGATGGATGGATGGACGGACGGACGGACGGACGGATGGACGGATGGATGATAGATGTGCTTCGGTAAAGATTGGTATTGATGCGTGGCATGAGAAACCTTTCACTGTTTGTGCGTTGGTACTGGGCCCTAGATGTGATCGGTGGTGGTATGTAGCAGTAAGTGTACAATGAGTAAGAGTTTACCTGGTCGCAGCAGCAGTCCTTATCACAGCTTTCAGTGGTGAGGTCACACGGGCACTCAGCAAGCTCTACCCACGCCGGATTCTCTATCATAGTCTGTCCCTCTGCAATAATGTGATATCATATACACTGGTTTCCATGGTTGGAACCGAGCCGAATCCGGGGAGTTCGTTCTGGGCCGAACCGAAAGTGCGATCAGTTTCAATGGTAGGAGTTGTCTTCTCTATCAGATCTAAATTTTCCGCGGAATACTGTGTACCATTCTGCAGATTTCCGCAAAGTTAAAAAGATCTTTGTAGCAAAATTCAGCGGCTATGAAGACCACGGCTGAAGTATGACACAAGTTTCTACTTCCAGAACCAGAAGACTTCTTTACGCGGCGCCAACTAACGGGAACCGGGTGTTTCCATGGTGCGACTCACCACTGAGTGCACACCACCCGATTCGCACCGAAAGAGTTTGAACGAAAGCTAACCACTCTTGTTTCCATGGTTTGCACCGGGTGTTCATCTGAACCGATTCGAATCATGGAAACCCTGTGTTAGTCAGACGGGTGGTTAATATATAAAGCCAATTCTCTGTAGGATTCTGTGTGACAAACAGCTTCACATAGGAACTGAGTTCCCTAGAATTCGGACAAATCCGGTTCAGATCTTATTACAGTTTTACAGTGTCTGTTAGGTACCACACCAGCGCTAGTAGCTGACTACCAAAATAAACCAATCAACCCATCAGCTGATCATATTTAAATTTTAGCTCATCAACTGATCAATTGACGTGTGGGTCTTTCTATGAGTCGGCCCATTCCAATCTGATAAACAAGTCCTAGTCAGTTTTAGCGTTACACTGGGGATATTTTTAGTTAAAAGTCTGTAGGAAAGTCTCATTGTGAGATTGTCTTCTTACCCTCTATGAGACTTGTATTGATGGCTACAGGAGGGCTGTATTTGAGTTTGATGATGGCGGAGGCTTGAAGGCGTTCGTTACGCGGGTCAGTGACCGTCTCGGCACAGCAGGTCAGAACGATATACTCCATTCCACTGGCTGGTGGTGCACTCTGGCGGGTGACATCCACAGTCAGGTGGTTTGTGTCCTATAATAACTGCATACATCACGGGGAGCAGTCATGGCTTAGTGTTTAGAATACTGGATTTGAATACAGCGACTTGTGGCTTCGAATCTCAGAAAAGCCAATTGTGGTGGCAGAAAGGGCATCCAACATTAGGTCTACGATCCAACAAAGTCTCGTTGTTAAAGGTTGGATGATGAGGCAAATAATTTTGGCTTATCAGAATCGGTGTGTCTCAAAACCTATTTGAGTCCAATAAAAGTTCATACTGAGCGGGCGATGTAATAAAATATATATGGTTAAATCTTGGAATTCTCAAATGAACTTTCATTCAGTTGAAAGTTTCCCGCGTGACGTAACTTGTCGCAAAAGACATCACAGCGGGTCCACGTTATTACATATGAACGCCAGCACAATGGATAGCCAAAGTGCAACTTCTACAACTTTGCCACACTTCTGACTACTGGGATCGGAGTATGAGCACGAAATAGGCCCAAAAACGAAAACAAATACCCATGAATACCCTGAGTTTAGCTTACTCCTAACTCTACTCTACCTCGCAATCAAAGTGAGTGACACTAACTCGGTGACCGAGCAAATTTACTCACCTCTTTTACGGTCAGTCAGTCTTAGTTTGTGTTCATTACCAATGGCCAAACGACTACTCTTATTACGTAAACAGGCCAGCAGTATGTTTGCAACCTAGTCCTGTTCTATGTGGCTGTCTGACGCTGTAATCTGTACGGTTTTCTACCAGTTGAAGCCATGGCGTCAACTCTACCCTTCAGCATGATCGTTGTAGCAGGTCACGTGCATTCCCTGGGATTCCCGGGCAATATCGGCCAAACGTGGCTCTCTTTATGCTTGTTTTGACAGACCTGGAGCAAGTGCTTCCACTCTAGACCCATTCTCAGCGCTTGTGTACAACCCTAGGAATGGGTCAGTGGTGATGAGGTGTCCCAAATATTGGGACACTCTCTGTAAAGCCAGGTAGAAAATGCCCAACTTTGAGTGCCTGGCCATTGACTAGTGATCAAGCTCGCAATATTATACGTTACATAAATGGCCGACTAGGCACCGCCTTTTTTAAAATGTTTTTCAGAGGGTGCCAATTGTGCCGTATTTAGCACGGATTAAAGGGCACTTCTGCTGTGCCCATTGCACTGTAATTTGACTCAGGTAGGTTTTGAGACATGCTGATTCCGATCGGCCAAAAAAATTTGTCTCGTTATCCAACCTTCAACCAGGAAGTAAACTTCACCCCCCCACCGCACAGGGAGTAATAACGTAGAGTATAAATGGAAGCGAACCAGATATTGTTATAGCTTCATAATAGTAACATAGATTTCTGTGAGGGTAACTCTTACCGGTGATAAAGTAAGAGAATTATCCTGTGATATACGCCACGCGTTCGTGTCCCCAGGAGGTAGGGGCGTGGTGGTCAGCGTGTCTGTCTGATTAGTTACAGTGACCGGAGGAGGGGCTGTAGTATTTCCTGTTTGTGTTATGTTCTCTGTTCCTGTGAAGTAAGTGTGCAGTTCATAGAAAACTGTACTTGATTAACAAGAATGCAGTACAGTTCAGCACCCAATGCAATATGGAGCACAGCAGACCACAGCACAGCAAGCAGCGCAGCACGCAATGCAGTATGCAACACCGTAGCACAGTGATCCACTTTGTACTCTGAGCATGTACACCATTGATATGAATAAGGATTGACAGTTTGCTCTGCTTGGCAGGTGGATTGAGAAAAGAGTAAACAACTTCAAATTTATTTGTCATCATTTCCTGCCAGGTCGAGTTATTGCATTACAGTTAGCCCTTTAATCGAAAAGAGTAGGAATTGTAATGTATTTTATGCGCAGTAACGATGAGTTCCAAATGATTACAGCTCCCATAGGCATGTGACTAGGCATTACGAGCTCACAAATTCTCATTAGTTGTATATATCAGAGAGCGATGCGCTGTATTAGTACCTGAGTTAGTAGCATTAGCGGTGCCATTCATCACAACCCTGTTAGTCGTCGTTTCACCAGTTGGCAGGGGTGTACCTGTCTCATTTGTTAGTGTAGCAGTAGTGGTATTTTGTACACTGGCTGTTGTAGAGTTAACAAGCACTGTGGTATTGACAGTGTTTATCAGTGCTGTAGTCGTGATTGGCGCTGGATTTCCTGTGGTTGCAAGGTTCAGCGGAAATGTTGCGGATGCCTCTGTTGTGGCCGCAGTAGGGCCAATCACATCAGTAGTGACTGCCAGAGTAGTACCAACAGTAGTAGTAGGTGCTGCAGGAAAAAAGGCGGGAGTTGAGCTGTTCCCCCCACAATAGAGAATTTCAATTTGGTAACAGCAGGAATGGAACTGTTCATACTTGAGGAATGGGGAGAGGAATGAGCATAGATTTATCCTCCCTCGGGGATGAGAAGATGAAAAAAGGTGTGGTGGCAAGGTGACTGGGTAGTTGTACTGTCTGTGCTGGTGGGGCTCGGAAGGAGAGAGGGTTAAGCCTTTGTTTTTGTGGGGCTGCTGGGTTCAGGTAAAGGGAAGTATGGGGGTGTATCTTAGTAGGATTGGGGGAGGTGATGGAGTAAAACATACCTGGTACAATAGGGATGCAGACCCGAGTGTAAGATAGAGCAGCGAACCGACTTGAGAAGCTCACCGCCTCACAACTCAGAGTCACAGTCGACCCTAAATCCAACCGCCTGTCCAGGATAACAGTCGCCTACAAATCCATGTGTAATCATGAGGCTAACAGAGCCCTCCCTGGCTGCTGGAGACATGATCAATGGCTGCTATGATGACAGCCTATTACATACTATAGTGTCCCGTCAATTAGTGCCTCACCTTGTATGAAATGTTAGTTATAATGGCGAAGTTATCAGGAAGAATCTTAACTGAGCCGAAATCAATGAGGAGTGGAACGGCTACACTCCTGGATGTACTGTGTAGATACTGAGTGGAGGGGGAGAAGGACTGAGCTGAGCACACGACTCCTATCCCATCAATCAGTCTTGGCTTCACATTGTAACTCATCTATAGGAAAAGATAATAGCCCGTGAAAAGAGAGAGGTTATATGAAGTATTCACATCATGTCATCTGATAGTCATGATAGCGCAGTGGGAGAATGAATATATCTCATTGTCTGTCCTTTCCATAGCCCGGGTTCAATTTCCGGCTGCATGGGGCGGAGAATTTCAAGGGAATTTTTCCCTGACTGATTGTTGCTCTGACATGGTGCAACGAAGAAATAAAACCTGATTAATATATCCGGAGAAATCCGAGTACTGAGGAGTATATATACCGTGGCGGAGACTGCTGACACACTGACATTGGTATCAGTAAACTGTATGGCCGTGGTGGCCGGCTCCGGTTGACATGTCAACAACACGTTAGCGGTGAGTCGCTCGCTACAACCGAGAAAGTAGTGAATGGCAAAACACTCGGCGTCTGGTACTGGTAGAACATCCAGTACAAACAAAGACTAAGCTCTCTTTTATATAAAAACGGGAACACACTTGCCCGCAGTTAGGCAAACACCCAGTTAAATTAGATCACAAATTTCCTCAAGTGGTGCGGGCGATGACGGGGGAGGGGCATGAGACACCTCAGGCGCTTGCTCATAAATATCTTGGAGGGAAGATGGATGGCTGGTGGCAGTTAGGTGTTGGGCGTTAACTACGGTCGTGGCCGCTGGGTACAAGGTCTAAACTTGTTATTTAATTGTAAGAGTCACCGACTACGGGTGTCGCTCCCGATTCCATTTTTACTTCGTGATTTATAAACAGCATTCACTTTTATTTATTAATGAGGAATAAACCCCGTCATACTATATCATATCGCATCATACATCATATCATACCGTATTGCATCATATATCACATTGTATCATATCATATCATATTGTATCATATCATATCATATCATATCATATCATATCATATCATATCATATCATATCATATCATATCATATCATATCATGTACCTGTCATATCCGGAATATCACTCACCTGAAGATGATGTCCAGAGATCCGGACCGAGTGTCCAAAGGAATGAGAACTTTTGACGAACAGAGAGAGACGATGGGTGACTCCGTAGCTTGAATATTCCTGTAAGGAAGTACTAATAGGGTTAATGGGGGCTTTCGGGAAGATAATTCTGTTATCAGACAATGGTGGGATCACTCAAAAATGTTAGTTTATGTTTCAACTAAAGAGACGTGTTCCAGTAAGGACAATGGGCCATAAAAAGGGTAGGATGGAATGGAGAGGCAGCTATACTTACAGACGTTGAGACCGGCTTTGGTTGAATTGACTGCCCGTTATTGAGTTAGCGATACATTCCACCTGGTTGGCTCGTCCAGCGGCTGTAAACCTATAGCAAAACTCCTAACTAAAGTTAATGATTTGGCTAGGCTCGGTTAAAAAATCTAGGTTATTGGCCTCTTCAATTACAGTGAAACTCGATTAACTCGACCTCGGGTAACTTGAAAACTTGCTTAACTCAAACCAAGCTTCATAGTCCCTGCCTGGGTAATGATAATTTGCTGGGCATATCTCGATTTCTTAGCCATAACTCGAACTGATAAACTGCCGTTAGTGCCATCAAATTACCTCTTCTGTGGCTGGATGTGTTTACATTCCTGTGTAACAAGCATGGAATACATTAGAGCGAAATGGACTCGCTACAGTGACCACATAGCTAAAGCAAAGGGAGAGCATAACTCATAGCTCAAACTTTTCATAGCTCAAACTTTTTTGGTGGTCCCCTTCAGTTCGAGTTATCCAAGGTTCACTGTAGATATCCTTCAAGTGCATCGGCGCAAACTTCAGTAGTGGCAATATTAGCAAACAGCCGCAGAAGCATTTGTGTCCAACAATGGATCAATACTTTGGAACCGGCTAAATTATCCACGCAGAGAAGATCCCAGACTGGCCGATCTCAAGCGTAGCGTTGTCACTTCTGTTTGGTAGGTCAGTAAATTGAAGTAGAAACTGACAGTAGCTTGATTGCATACTGTACATATATTGGCAGTGAGAAAGCTATCAGTATAATATAGACAGACAGACACGCAGACAGACAGAGTGATAATCTCCTACCTGTAAGGGATATGTAGCTGAACTGCTGTGGCTGTTTGTGTAGCATTACTGGTGACATCAGTGAAAACTGCATCAGTATGCCTGTCACTAAATTGAGCAAGGCGGCAGCTGACTATAACCTGAAAAGGAAGAAACTATGCTATCCTGCTGAATGAGGTTGAGTGTTGGGATGGTTGGAATTGAACTGGGGTAGTTCACTGAGGTCCTACGTTTATAAAACTCACAAAAAAATATAGAGCACACCAAATAGCACGCTAAAAATAAGCCACTAGTTTAGTGCTGCCATACATGCAACCATTCAACCAATTTATGCAATTTTAGAACTCTGCTCCGCACATCTTTTTCTGTGTTTCGCAGGATTTGGACCATGACTGCCTACTGGACTCTGTTTCTGGTACAGACTTTTGTTTGAATAGATAGAATTTCTGATTTCCATAGAACCTAGTCCTAATGTAAAAAAAAGTCCATGGTTTTCCTTGTCATCCTTGTGAAATAAGATTCAAATCAAATACTCAGTGAGAAACTGAATTACCTGACTATCCAGCGGTACAAGGTTACTGGAGTTATCATACGCTCGTAGCACAACAGGTAAGGTCGATAGAGGTGCATTCAGTGTTCCTTTTATATCTGTTATGAAGGGCACAAGCTGTCCTTCATTAATATCTCCGACCTTCACATCTCCCGTTCCTGAATGAATGCGCCAGATAACGTGGGTGACTATCATCTGTGACACACATGGGGCATCATGGTGTGATATTCCCAGAAGGGGTCTTATAGAAAGAAAACTAAGAGTACCTCCAATTGTAATCTGAGGTATGAGGTGAGTGATGTTGTGAACTAAGAATTATAATACAATATATACAGTTAGTATCACATGGGATGCGATATTAATTTTTATTTAATTTGATGACTGATGAGTAACTAAATTAGTTATTTTAACAATCATCCTTATCTGACGTCTGCTTCCTGTGACTAAGAGTGGCAGAAGATTACGCCAATTCTTTCCCTGTAACTGCGAGTGTAACTCACTAACTGTAACTGTAAGTGTAACTTTAAACTGACTTTCTGCTGGGTTCAACTTCGATTTCAAAAACCAGGATCAGGCAGTGGCTGAGTCATGGGACACTGGCACTCCTGCCACTGACTAGTCATAGCGAGTGACTGACTAGTGACTGACTGAGCCAGTCACAGTGAGTGAGTCAGCCACTCACTGAGTCAGTCGAGTCAGTCAGTGACTCACTCAGTCACACTCACAGTCAGTGTCACTAGTCTAGTCACTGGACTGAGTCACTGTGGCTGACTCAATCGCGGAGTCACACACCCGATGAGTCGTTCATTATTTTTAACTGTCACTAACCCAGCACACACGATCCTTGAAGCAGAACGAGCGGAATTAACACTAGCAATCTAGGCATTTCAGGATTTCCAGTTTCCAGAGTTAGAACATCGCGTTCAAAGCTCAGCAGCTCCCATCGCCATAGAAATGCCAAGCTCCAGCGACTCTCTGATTGGTCACCGTATTTCTAGGTCACGAGAAAAGCGCCGGCAAGGGTTTGATATCACAAGACTTTGTATTTTTATATCGCTTACTCGATAACTCAAAATTGAAACAAGATAGATGTTTCTAACATTGTTGTATATGCTGGTTAATATCGTTATTCGTATTGGAGTAAAACGCCTGAAAACAAGAGAGTAGAATCAACGTTTCATCAGGAAAAGCTCAACGCCTCTTATGTTGAGCCTTCCGGAAGTAGAGGCTCTACAAGTATATTGGGCAACAACTGCACACGGAAAGACCATATTGGTGCTAACACTAACAGTAACAGCTGTTTCAGTTTTGGACAGTTGGAAAGTCACTGCGAAACTGAAGCAAGTATTCAATCATTCTACGGGAAAAATCGGCAAGGAGGTCAGAAAACCAGCTTCAATCAAGATCAACTATAGTTTTCTGATCATTTGCTTTTCGTTTATCATTTTTATCATCATCATGTGTTGACAACGGAACGGATCAGCTTCAACAGTTCAACTTCAAGTTCAAGTTCAACAGTTTCAACTTCAACTAAATTACTAAACTTCAATCAAGTCCAAGTTCAACCTCACCAGTAACAATTAACATAAAGTGAACTGATAACCTGGGCTGTTTCAACTAAGAATTGATT
>Ga0224501_10002346_pt1 | contig 14869 bp, 10 predicted proteins | sample SF_Oct11_sed_USG_4_FD_169105 | JGI IMG/M metagenome (GOLD analysis project Ga0224501, IMG submission 169105) | Sediment microbial communities from San Francisco Bay, California, United States - SF_Oct11_sed_USGS_8_1 | ecosystem: Environmental > Aquatic > Marine > Sediment | place: USA...
ATCTTGCCAAAGATTCATTGGGATACGAGGTCGATTCAGACAGTTTTCTAAGAGTTTTCCCAAAGCTTCTAAGCATGGCAAATCCAAGCGCGGAATACTTTCGATTGGATTTCGTGCAAGAAGACCAGATCACGCAGTTTTCTTGTAACCAAAGATGATGAAGTGGTCGCGCAGTTTTGCATGTCTGAGCATCTACTTAAGGAAAAAACGAAATTCGCTCAAGGAATTTGCTTCTAGACTGTTGGCTATGAGAAAAACGAGAGAAGAGGCTAAACCACACTCTGGTACGAGATTGAAAATATATCGCCCTACTGGAAGAGGAAGTGCCTCGGCTCTCATATGGCCATGCAATCAAACGTTTGGACAGTGTTGATTTATAGACGCGAACCACCCATGATGTTAACGGAGGCTTTTGAAAGTTGCCATATATAAAGCCTGAAAGAAGAGAGAAATATAAAGGGGCCCTCGAGGAGCTGATCGGCATCCTCAAATCCCTACCTGTTGAAGAGGTGGATGGGGAACTGAACTATGTTGTGACCAAGATAGTTAAAGAGGTCTATCCGCTGCGATACTTCCATCTCAACAAAGCAATAGGAGTGTTGGAGTGCATCAAACAGGAGTTCTACAGACGCGTAGCAGCACCGTATGAGGATGAGAAAATAAGAGAGTCCGGCGACGTATGACCCAGGATAGCTAGATCGCCGAAGTGAAGAAAATCTCCAGCTCCTCCAAACACAGCCTATCATAAAAAAAGGGAGAGTAGGGCGCTAGATTAAGCCTGTCGCCTTCCAACAAGCATGTAAGCCACTAGTGCTCCTATGACTATGCCTACGACGAGTCCGCCAGCTAGGCCATAGTAGAGGTTGTTTGCGACGGTTGCTTGCACAGCCTCAAGTTCTGCACGTAAGGATTCGATAAGTGAGGCTGTCTCTGAACGCGCGGCTTCCAAAGCCTCCTTTGACAGTGTAGACGCGCTGGCATACCTCCCTACAGTGAAATCTAGCCATTCAGCTTTGTATTCTTCCCTCTGATCCGGATATGAGGCGGATATCGCCTCTACCTCTGGTCCAGTTATTGGCAACGATGTGAACGCCGTGTAGGCTTCTGCTAGTTTGGCTTCGGCGTTTGGAACATCATAGCCTGCTGCTTTTTGTTTTGTTATGAAGTCTTCAGCCGTTGTGTATGCTGTCCAGGCACTCACCAGATCGTCTTTCGGCGCGACGAGTAACATGTCAAAGAGATCCTTTACTATGTCCAATCTCAGCGTCCCAAGAGTATCGTTGTAAGAGAGCAGTGTCATCTCGGTCTCAAACGGGTTGAAGTAGCCGGCGGGAGCTTCTGCGTAGACGTCCGGACGCACAGAAAGCCTGTCTATGGGATCCTTGAATAGCATGCTCTGACCGTCTTTCCCCAGACACCACTTCATGAACTCTAAAGCTACGGGGTTTTCGTCGCCCTTACCCTTCACTATGGCAACACTATCAGGGTTTATGACTGTGTCCTTCTCAGCTGAATCAGCAGGAGGATAGAAGAACACCACATCTCCCGGGTACACTGCTGCTTGGCCGAACCCGTACTGATCGATTATCGGGGCGATTCCATATTCACCTCTTCCGATGTAGGGCGCGACGTGATGACTCTTCTCAGTATACTCTGCTATATTTGCGCCCATTTCTGTGACGAGTGCCCAACCTTCTTCCCATCCATAAGATTGGAGAAGAATCTGTAGGATCATGAGGTTGGAGCCGCTCTTAGATGGAGGACAGGCAATGATGTGTCCCTTGTAGACCGGATCGGCCAGATCAACCCAGTCGTTTGGAGTGGGCAAGTCATAGCTCTCGAGATATTCCTTGTTGTAGACTATTCCGAAACCTGAAAGAGCAGCGCCCCACCACATGTAATCCTCTGCGTCTTTCAACGGGAGCCCGGCAAATGAATCAGGAACATTCGCGTTGATGTCCTCCCATTCGGGATCCCCAGGTAGGTAGAAAGGAGCTAAGAGCCCTTCCTCTTTCGCCAGTTTGAACGCGTCTAGCCCTCCGCCCCACCAGACATCCCATTTGACCTTGGCTGGGTCTCCTCCGGCTTCCCGTACCAGCGCTAGCGATGCTACTGTGTCCTTTTCATCAAAAGTTATGACCACGTCCTCGCCTGTTTTGGCCTTATACCATGCCACGAAGTCTTCCTCTGCCACTTCTTGGATAGCAGACCAATGTGGTGTAATAACGACAACCTCTTCTGGAGAGGCACTTGTTGCTGGCACAATTGGCGTCAGTGAAAACATCAAAGTGCCAAAGAGAACCACCATAATTAAGAACTGCACGATTTTCCGCATTCCTTCTCACCTAATCCAAATAGTTAATCTAAAACATTATAAAGCTTTGTTCATATCATCGCTTGACAGTCGGGGCCAATTCTGGATGGAAAGGCTTAACTTGAGACTCCCTGAGCGTTGGCCAAGCCTCAGGTCGCTAGACTGGGGCTCCTTCACGGTCTTTGCAACGGCACTGGGCCTGCTCCTTTTCTTCATGGTCTACCCGATCGTCTTGGTAGTGGTCGACGCTTTTCAGGTAGAAGGAGCCTTCTCGCTCTATCACTTCACCGTCTTCTGGAGCAATAGATTCTATAGAACCGGCCTGATCAACAGCCTCGTCTTAGCGACTCTCAGCGTGTTCGGGACAACGATCGCCGGGGTTCCACTTGCGTATATAATGGTGAGGTACGACTTCCCCGGTAAGAAATGGCTCAACGTCGTCTCCATCATACCTATGATAATCCCACCCTTCGTTGGAGCTCTCGGCCTGAGATGGGTGCTTGGAAACGCGGGAATGGTCAACCTTCTCCTACAGGATCTTAACTTAATAACAGAACCTATTCCCTTTCTCTTCTACAGGATTCCATCAAACTTACTTGGCACACCATTCGACTTCCATCTGGGCTTGGTTCTAGTTGAGACACTCCACCTTTACCCAATAATATACTTGAACACAGCAGCCGCCCTCGCTAACATTGACCCTTCCCTTGAGGAACAGGCTGAAAATCTCGGGGCGAGCGGCTTCAGACTATTCAGGACGGTTACGTTGCCTCTAATGCAGCCGGGGTACATTGCAGGGGCGGTTCTAGTTTTCATTTGGGTGCTTACTGACCTTGGCACACCGCTTATAATCGGGTATCAACATGTAGTAGCGCATCAGCTCTTCAGCGTGGCTCTAGCGTCTTATTACCAGAGCCCCATCGCCTACGTCATGAGTGTTATACTGACGGCGATTTCACTTTCTCTCGTAGCCCTCTACAGGAGGTACATCGGCCGAAGGGAGTATGCCAAGATACAGGCGGGCATGTCAGTCTCTCGTCGCACAACAAGAATCCACAGCCTCAAGTTGCTGGTCTGCTATCTGTTCCTCACTTCACTCATATTGGCAGCTTTGTCCCCTCACATCGGCATATTTCTAGCCGCATTTACGAGAGAGTGGTCAAGGACTGTGTTACCCTCCTCATACACGCTAGAAAATTTCACACTCGTTTTCAGCGGGGGGCTGGATTATATTAAGAACAGTTTTCTCTATTGCACAGTCGTTTTTCTTGCCAACGTCTTCCTCGGAGCGGCTGTGGGATACATCCTTGTAAGAAAGAGGATTCCAGGAAAGGAGATTCTTGATTACCTTTCCATGCTTCCGCTCGCAATCCCAGGTCTGGTGATAGGTATTGGCTATTGGCGTGCCTGGCTGGGAACCTTCCTTGACCCCTTCTACATGGCTGCCATCGTGTTGACCATCTCACTGACCATGAGAAGGCTTCCCTTCACCGTCAGAGCGGCATACGCGGGTATGCTTCAGATACCAAACGAATACGAGGAGGCATCCCTCAACTTGGGCGCCCCCCGCTGGCGCACATTTCTCAGCATAACCCTACCTCTGCTTCTCGCCAGCGTTATAGCAGGGGGAATCCTATCCTTCACCTATGCGATGCTCGAGGTCTCGACAACTCTGATACTGGTCGCTAAATCAGAGCAAGCAACCATGACGTGGGGCATATTCCACTACTCAAACGACCCCCGTCACGGTTGGAACGTTTCATCGGCTATGGGAGCGCTCCTGATAATCTTTGTGGCACTATCGCTGGCAATTGTTTCCAAAGTTTTTGGAAAGCAGATGGGCGCGCTTTTCAGGGTCGGATAGGAAAGGTGACGGGTATGGTGGACATAAGACTGAGGGAGTTGACGAAAAGATTTGGGCAAACAGTAGCAGTCGACCACGTAAGCCTCTACATTGCAGAAGGGGAACTCTTCACCCTTTTAGGTCCGTCTGGATGCGGAAAAACGACCACGCTTCGGTGCGTTGCAGGCTTCTGCACGCCCGACGGAGGAGAAATCTTCTTCGGCGAAAAACTTGTGAACCCCATTCCCTCCTTCAAGCGGAACACGGGCATGGTCTTTCAAAACTATGCATTGTGGCCTCACATGACGGTCTTTGAGAACATAGCCTATGGGTTGAAGATCCGGAGGATGCCTCGAGGCGAATTGAAAGATAAGGTTGCCGATGTCCTCGAACTCACACACCTCGAGGGATTAGAAGACCGTTGGCCGAGTCAGCTAAGTGGCGGACAGCAGCAGCGAGTTGCGCTCGCCAGAGCACTTGTCATCGAACCTGACGTGCTGTTGTTGGACGAGCCGCTGAGCAATCTAGATGCCAAGCTACGAGTTGAGATGCGAATAGAGATCAAAAGGATCCAGAAAAGGCTGAAAACAACAACCATCTATGTAACACACGATCAGGAGGAGGCGCTTTCTATCTCGGACAAGCTCGTCGTGATGAATCAGGGCAGAACTCAGCAGGTAGGGGCTCCGCGGCAAGTCTATGAAAGCCCTGAAAATCAGTTCGTTGCGGACTTTATAGGAATCGCTAACTTCATAGAAGGGATCGTAAGTGAGATCGATGGGAAGAAGCTTCTTGCCTTTGTTGAAACAGAGCAAGGCTTTGGGATTGAAGCTATGCTTGAGGAAGGGATCACAGGAAACATGAAGGTGCTTGCCTCAGTAAGGCCTGAGGCATTAAGCGTATATCGTCGAGGGCAAGTACCCAGTGGGATGAACCGAATCGACGGTGTTGTAAGGTTGACAACTTATCTTGGCGACGTTGTCAGATATGAGGTGGAGACTCCGTGGGGTGCGACGATTAGAGCTGACGTATACAATCCGAGGCACGCCCACATTTTCCGTGAAAAAGAGGAAGTCTCCCTTGCCTTCAAGGGCGAAGACACTAAACTGATAAGGCTGTAGATTCGTTTTTCGGCATCTCTCGGGTTAGCCAGCAGGCATGTGAACGATCCTTACTGCTTAGAATCCCCGAAGAAACCTTATCAATCACTTTGGTTCAAATAGACGTGGGACTTAGTGGCTGGGATGTCGAGTAAGGTCGTGGTTATCTGCACGGGTCAGCCTGGAACTGGGAGGGATGAGTATCTCCAGAAATTGAGGGAGAAACAGGATTTCTTCTACTACCACCTTTTCGAATATATTGTGAGAGAGGCAGAGAAGGAGGGATTCATTCTAAGCAAGTTGAACGTGTTGGACTTCTATGATAGTAAACCTGGCAAACTTGAGGCTTTCCGTGCTGAGGCGCTGAGAAGGATCATTGGGGAAATCGGAGATAAGAACGGGATTCACGTAATAAGTACACCTTATCACTTTGAGTGGAAGGGCAAATCCTACAAGGGTCTGGAAGAGCATGAAGTTAAGTCTCTGGGACCAGATCTTTTTCTTGTCATAATAGACGATCTCATAAGAGTGAGGAATAGGTTAGGACAGGATCCTCAGTGGAGAGAACGTAGCTTCACTCTTGTCGAGCTCTCTCATTGGAGGCGGGAGGAGATTAGAGGGGTCTATGATCTATCTCGAGGTTTCACGCCTTACAAGGAGTTCTACATTGTCGCTAGGGAACATGGTTTAGATCTCTTGGAAGACCTCGTCTTCAACAGAGAGAAAAAGAAGATCTATCTAAGCCACCCCATAACAGGCGAGTCTGAGGATTTCTTCAAGAACGTGAGGCGCTTCGCTTCTGCCTTGGAACCGTACTATACGATCTTTGACCCATACATGATAAAAGATTGGGACATGGTTGAGACGTGGAGGAAGGAACGTAATGAGGCTATGATGAAGAAGAGGAGCACGCCAGAGAAGATCAAGGTCCACATAGATTACTCTGATGGAGCGAGGGAGTATGAGCTGAACTCTTGGGACATAGAAGCTGCAATAGAGAACATTAGGGCTCAGATCATTGACACTGATTATAAGGTTATTGAGAGCTGTGCCTATGTGGTTGCCTATCATCCTCGGGAGCAGCTGTCAGCTGGTGTTGTGAGCGAGATGATCCAGGCGAAGGGTTTGGCGAAATTCATATATGTCTTTTATCCTTTTGAGCCGAGTCCATTCTTCGAGTGGTACTCAACGAAGATATTCTTTGATGAGAAGAGGATGATCGAGTTCTTGAAGGGAACGGCGGGGAAGGAAGTCAACTCGCAGCATAATGCAATCATCTCTTGAGCAACTGGAGAGGTTCTGAGACTTTCATGCCTCCATCGATATCGGACACGGAGAACCATCTCAGAGCAGATTCAACGGCAGCGCAATCTGCGAGTAGGAAGAATCGAAGGCGGGAATTACTACGCCATCTGTCTGGGACTTGGGTAATGCAGAGATTGAAACAGGTAAATTTATCAGCTGTTCCTAGTTGGCTTGGTGCTCAAGTCTCTACGGCGTCTAGGTTTGAGCATTCGGTGGGCGTTGGGAAGCTTTCCTTGTTGGTTTCCGATGGGACTGAGCATGATCAGCTTCTTCTTACCGCAGCTGCATCGCTACATGATGTCGGTGCTGGTCCGTTTCCTCATATCTCGGATGAGCTTATGAAGGAGATGCTGGGGTTCACACATGAAGGGGCTGTGGGATTTGCCTTTGAGAGCAGTCCTGTCAGGGATTCTTTGGTGTTGGATGAGTATGGGCTAGACGTGATGGAGGTGGCTTCGATTCTTGATGGGCAGCATCGTTTGTCGCCTTTGCTTCGTGGCTTTCCTGATCTTGATAATGCTGACAACATTCGCAGGTTTATGATGACGATTCCTGGTCGACCTTTGGGTGTAGCATCTTATCGTCCATCGGAGATCGCCTCTTGTATGTCGCTTGAGTCGGAAGAGCAAGAGATACCTGGTGATCTCTTGAAGAGATGGCGCAGAGATTATCAGAAGGTCTATTCTTACGTTTGGAATGATGGGCTTAACATGGTTTGCTGGACTATGCTTGGGAGGGCGCTAAGGATTCTGAGGGAGGATTTGACCCCGAGGTTTTTTAGATTGACCAATCGAGAGGCCTTTCAACTCATACGACTGAGGCTGCCCGAATTGGCGAAGGGCCTGCGAAAGAAGGAGTTCAAGATTCTTCTCGACAGGGAATATAACGAGCTTGGTGGGGAGGCTAGAAGACTGTCGGAGCCGTCGAATCTTGGCGATATTGAGGACATGCTTTGTAAGGAGACGGGTCTTGAAAAATGGTCTTTAGGTTTGACGGTTGATAGGCCTTCTATAACTGAGGAGAGTGGTCATTGGAGGGTTTATCTGGTGTCTCATAAGGGGAATGACGAGTCTGTGGCGCTGCTTGAGGATATGTTGTCGGGCTCGGAGCCTTTGGATTGACTGATTTGGACTATGCCTAGGATTGCTAAGAGTTCTCTTAGGTCGGAGATGAAGAAGCCTGGGTTCTGCCTTCTCAGCTTCCAGCCGGGGTGATAGCTGTCGTCTCTGCATACTGCGAATGTTTGGACGTGTGCTCTTTTTCCGGCTATGATGTCTTCTTCCATGTCTCCGACATAGGCAGATTGGTCGGGTTCGGATCCTAGTTTTTCTAGTGTGATCAGGATGGGCTTGGGTGATGGTTTTTGTTCTGTGCAGTCGTCTTGGCCAGTGACGACGTCGAAGTATCCGTCTATTTCGAATCTTCGTAGGTGTTCTTTCAGGAATTGGCTTGGTATGTTCGAGGCGATGGCTAGGGTGATTTTCTGTTGTTTGAGTTTTTCTAGGGCGTTTTTGACTTCTGGGAATATTGTGATGTGGTGGCTGTGTTTGGTGTATGCTTGGCGGTATTCTTTTTCTAGTTTGGGTATTAGGTTGTTTGGTACTCTCATGGTTTTGTGGTATTCGTGGGTGGGGAGTTTGAATGTTTGTTTGAATTTTCGTATGGTTTCTCTTTTTGGTAGTCCGCAGGCTTGGTATGCGTCTGAGTCGGCTTTCCAGACGGTTTGGATGTCGTTGAGGAGTACGCCGCTTACGTCGAAGATAATGGTGGTTATTCGGCTCATGCATCTACATGATAGTATAGTGTTTATCAGTTTTTGGATGTTCTCAGTTGGACGCTGTTTGGAAGGATTTCATTCGTAAAAGCGCTACCCCCTCCCCCTATCGAATTCTTGCAAAGTTGCGGGTCGGTTCTAGTCCCGAATTTGACGTTCCTTCTCTATCTCTAGCAGCTAGCCGCTTCCAAAAGTAGTAGTCCTTTTCGTCGGATTCTCCCTACTTCTTCTGTCTATAGCTAGCTAGGACTGTGAGCTCTAGGATCTCGGGTGTACATGATTGTGCCTTCAGACGTGTGGATTAGGAAGCCGTAGGCAGCGGGAATTGAATGATCAACATGGAAAGGTTCTACTACTGGCTAGCTTTTCGTCAGAGAACTTTTTTTAGCAATCGGTCTTCGTTCTTGTTGAGGTATTAACACAATTTTTAAATTATTCAAAGAGAAAGTGGCTTTTATGATTGGAGAAACCCTGAAGCGTTACGTTTTGCTGTTAAGCATGATTCTGTTGATGTTTCCCCTCGTGGGAATTGAGAACGGTTTTTGCCAAGCACAGCAAGTTTCTCTTCAGCTGGAAGAAGACACTTCGAGACTAGAGATGCGAAGGGGAATAAACATGGGAAACGCTTTGGAAGCCCCTAACGAGGGAGAATGGGGGGTTTACATTGAAGACGGGTATTTTCAGATAATAGAAGAAGCTGGTTTTGACACGGTAAGAATTCCGATCAGATGGTCAAACCACGCCGACACTTCTCCGCCTTACAGAATCCAAGATGACTTCTTTAGAAGGGTGGATTGGGTTGTGAACAAGTCCTTGGAGCAAAACCTCGTCACGATAGTAAACATTCACCACTATGACGAGATAATGCAAAATCCAGCTGGACATAAGGACCGTTTCCTGGAACTTTGGAGACAGATTTCCGAGCATTATAAGGACTTTCCTGAGACATTGTATTTTGAGCTGCTTAATGAGCCTCATGGGGAACTGACAGAGAGCATATGGAATGAACTTGTAGAAGAAGCAGTCGAGATCATAAGAGAGACAAACCCGACGAGAAAGATAATTTTTGGACCAACAGGTTGGAACAGCGTTTACAATCTTGATGGGCTAGTGATCCCAGCTGGCGAAGAGAATATCATAGTTACCTTTCACTTCTACACTCCTTTCGAATTCACCCATCAAGGGGCGGAGTGGGTAAGTCCTTCTCCAGCAGTGGGGACAAAATGGATGGGGAGCGAGACTGAACAGAAGCAAATTACAGACGAGTTAGACATCGCAGTTCAGTGGGCAATGCAGCATGGCAGTATATCTCTTTTCTTAGGGGAATTCGGAGCATACAGTAAAGCCGACATGGATTCCAGAGTAAGATGGACATATTTTGTGGGGAGGGAGGCAGAAAAAAGGAACATCAGCTGGTCTTACTGGGAGTTTTGCTCCGGGTTCGGGGCCTACGACCCAGTCCAAGAAGAATGGAGAGAAAGTCTCCTGAATGCCTTGATTCCCGTGATTTTGAAATACTATGTTTCCGTTAACACGGAATATAGTAGTGCTTCCGGCTCAGGTTGGCACGACGAAGGCTCATATTCTCTTGTGAGATTAGACGAGACAGTCTCGGGTTTTTTTGTTCAGGGCGTTTTTGACCATTTTGAGGGACTTAAGCCCGAAGACAGGGCAGTAGGTCTAGGGATAGTCGAAGTCTATGTTGATGGACCCAGGGAGATAAAAGCAGTTTGGAGAAGGGATTACAGCCGATTACTTTTTGTAATCGGCGCAATTTGCGTTGTAATGTGCTTAGGAGCATACCTCTACATAAGAGGTAGAAAGACGCCTAGACTAGCTTGATTAGCTAGCTGAGGTTACGGCCTCTCTTGGACTGTGATTTTAGGGATGATTTCTACCCATAAAATCGATACCCCCCCCGTATTTTTTCTGGCACGCACAAGATAGAAATATCCTATTGCATTATTCAATTGCAGATTGGACAGCAAGACTGAGTAGTTCCTTCGGGGTGCACTTGTCCGTATGGTAGAATTCAGTATTGTCAACGTGGTTGCGACGGCCTCGCTTGGTGAGAGAGTTGATCTGGAGAAGCTGGGACCTCTAAAGGAGTTTCTTCATGACCCTGATATATACGGTGGGAGGGTTGCCTATTTCAAGTCCTCCAACATGAGTGGAAGGGTCTCTGTCTTTGCTTCTGGAAAGATGATCAGTGTGGGAGCGAAGAGCGAGAGAGAAGCTGCCAACCAACTTGAATATGCAAAGGAGTTCCTTGTCAAGGAAGGTTTTGTTAAGCCGATCACTCAAATGAAGTGCAGTGTGAGGAATGTTGTTGCAGTTGCGAATTTTGGCAGGGCAATAGATCTCGAAGCACTTGCCAGGAAGCGCAAGATGATCTATGAGCCGGAGCAGTTTCCCGGCGGAATCATCAGACTAGACCAGCCACAAAAGGCAACGGTGCTTCTCTTTTCCTCTGGAAAAGCTGTGATCGCAGGTCTCACAAGCTGTACCCAAATCGATTCCACTCTGCAGAAAATCATGGTCATACTAAGAGAACGCGAAGACTAGCGCGCCTCATCATGTGGGCGTTGCCTGCAGCACGGCCTGTACAAAAGCCTGCTACAAAGAGCAAACCAAGTTAGCAGGTAAATCCCATGAAACTTTAAATAAATCTTATGTGAAATAGTTATGTGAAAATGTCACACCGACGAACTCCACATCTTCTGGAAATAGATAAGCAGATACTCAATTCTCTGAAACGACGGTCAGTCAAATCGCCAGCGCTCATCGGTGTCGAGATCGGAAGGGACAGGCGCTACGTGGCTAATAGGCTGAGATACCTGACCGACATCGGTTTCGTCGAGAAGGTAATAAGAGGTCTTTACAGACTCAGGATCGCGGGAGATAAATGATGGTTCATGAAACGGAATCCAAGACAATGAATTTCCACAAAATAGCCATAGAATTACTGCGTGAGGTGTTCCAATCCGTCGCCGATTGTATCACTCGTCAGGGTCGGGAAGTCAATGATCCTGCCTTGTGGATGGAAATCTCACGCATCCTAGCATCGAACGTGGTCATCGGCCAATACCTAGGATTGGGAACTGAGAAGGTTACTGGAGAGTCCGAACTAGGGCTCACTCACATATCTCAGAACTATCGAGGATCGGATTCATCAGTGTATGAAAATCTGCGAAAAATCAGGTTGCCTGAGAAAATGGAAATCATTGAGGCACTATATGAACTGACGCCGTATCAGTTGACGAAGTTGCTCGAGGCCATTCATCAGGTGATGGTTTACGAAAAGGTTCAGTTCTCATTCAAGGGCGAAATCGCGCATCGTCGACCTGACGGGGGGAACAATGAGAAGTGGTTACGTGGAGCATTCTATACCCCATCAGAAGTTACCAAGTTCATTTGTGAGAACACAGTTGGCAGTTACCTAGACAGACGGATCAATAGAATCTCTCTCGCGCTCAGCAGAACTAACCCAGACGAAGTCTTGGTGGAACTCGATAAGATCTTCGACCTGAGGACAGTTGACCCAGCCTGTGGACCAGGTTCCTTTCTCACTGAGTCGTTGACAGTCATAAAGTCGAGGTACGCCACGATTTCCAATATCTACAAACGTCTTAGAGAGAGCGGGATCATCCGAAGTGATGACAGATCTACGCAGATACTCAAGGACGAGAGCAGCTTCGTTCGACATTTCCAGGAAAACATTTATGGTGTCGACCTAGACTCGGCGGCCATAGAAGTAGCGGCTATATGTCTATCGATAGTGAGTGGTAGACAACGGAACCTGAAATTCTCACTAGACTTGAATCTTAAGGAGGGGAACTCTCTGATATCTGAACTACCAATCAGGCTTAGAAAACCTTCAAGGGAAGAGATTCGGACTTTGCTGGAGCTGAGGAACAGAATTCGTAGGTCCACAACGACACCTGAGAAGAGGACGAAGTTAGTGGAGGCTTACAAGGGTGAGATGGATCGGCTTGAGAGAGGCTTAACACCCATCGTCAAGGGCGCAAAACGTGCTTCTCAATTCTTCGAAAGTCTGCGGGAGAAGGAGCCCTTTTGCTGGGAGTTGGAGTTTCCAGAGGTCTTCTTGAGAAACCATGACACCGAAGAGGGATTCGACATTCTAGTGATGAATCCACCCTATGATAATCTCAAGCTGAACGTGTCTGAATTCAGATCACAATTAGATGAGGCTGGACTCAAGAGGTTCAAAGAGGCCCGCAAGAGGGAGTGTGAGTATTTCAGAAGATCGGGACACTATAGGTTATCCAACAAGGGCATGTTAAACTACTATAGACTGATGGTGGAGCGCGCTCTTAATTTAACGTCTAAGTCATCACTTCTCGGATTCATTATCCCCTCCACATTTCTATCTGATAGATCGGCCTCAAACATTCGAAAGGAGATTCTGCACAAATATTGTATTCTAGGGATATTTGACTTCCCCGAGAGCGCGCACGTATTTCGAGGTGTCAATCAAGCTGTCTGCATAGTCCTAATAGACAAGTCCTATAGAGGGAAGGTCGTCCCGTTAGCAAACTTGAGAGGTCTAGATGAATTGGATCGCGTGAAACCCACCGACATCGCCATAGGGAGGATAGAGAAAGCGTTCCCAAGAGATCTTTCAATCCCAAAGATCACTGGAAAAGGCTTGACTATCCTCGAAAAGATGCACTGGAATCCCCGACTTTCCGAGATATCATGGATACGTAATCTCCGTGGTGAGGTGGACCTTACATTCTACAGGGATTGTTTGTCCCAAGAGGACACTGGTAGGATGCTCGTTCGCGGCAGTCACATCACCAGATACCTCTTGAGATGGAATCCAGATAGAAAAGAGGGCTTCATCCTTAAAGATCGCTTCTTGAGAAGACTAGGGAGTTCGGTGAAGGCCAAACACACAAAGCAGGTGAGAATAGTGGGACAGCAAATTTCTAATATGATGCAGAGATGGAGACTGAAATTCTGTCTAGTGCCACCGGGAACTTTCCTCGGGAATTCCTGCAATTACTTGGTCATCTCTGGAGAGGAGGAGAGAGTTAAGCCTCTGCGTCTATATCTACTGGCCCTTCTCAATTCATGTATTCTCAATTGGAGGTTCAAATTGACGAGCACAAATAATCACATCAACAACTACGAGTTGGGATCACTTCCAATCAAAATTATCAATTGGAATAACTCCTCAGAGGTTAGACTTTTCAAAATCATCGCGGGAGATGTCGAGCGAATAATCCAAGCGGGAGAAGTCATCGATATGAGTCCACGAGTCGAGGCAGCCATCTCTCTTCTATACGATCTAACGTCAGAGGAGGTCAGATTCATTCTAGAATCAGGAAAATTCGAGAAACGCGAATCCGAAGGCGTCATCAAATATCTCTCCAAGTTGAGGGAAGTGGCAGAATGACTGGTAGTCTACTCAATCATCGCACAGCGAAACTTAGTGAGCTAGATATGGAGATGATACGACATATCCCTCCAGGAGGCAACTGGCGGAACATACCTGCTGGGGTCGCCGCCAAATCCAAACGACTACAACAGATTCGGAGAACTGGAGGTAGGACGACATACTACGGGAGGTTGGTCTGGAAGAAACCGAGTTATACAATAAACACATATTTCAATCGACCTGGAAATGGGTGCTTCATACACCCCGACCAGAACAGGTTGATAAGCCTGAGGGAGGGGGCCCGGCTTCAATCCTTCCCTGACTCATTTAGGTTTTATGCCAACAGGGGATCTCAATACAAGCAGATAGGAAATGCCGTACCACCATTGTTGGCGAGGGCCATCGCCAGTGGATTGAAGGGGAGGAATTTCATAGACCTATTTTCGGGTGCGGGAGGACTCTCTGAGGGGTTCCGAATGGTCGGTTTTGACTGCCTCTTGGCAGTGGATATTGACCCCAAGATGTGTGAAACACAGAGAAGGAATCATGTGGCGAGGAGGGTCCTGGAAGGGGACATGTCGAAAGAAGAAACGCTGAAAGACATCTTCAAGATCGTAGAAGGCGAGTTAGGGGGTAAGACGCCAGATGCAGTTATCGGTGGACCCCCATGTCAGGGATTCTCGACCGCAGGCTGGTGGGATCAGGATGATCCTAGGAATAATCTTTCCAAGCCGTTCCTTCAAGTTGTTGAGAAAATTCTACCTCGGTATGTGCTGATAGAGAATGTTCCGGGGATACAATGGCTGCGCAAGGGAGAAGTCCTTGAGAAGATAAAGCAATTACTTCGGAAAATGGAGTACACGGTCAAAGTCGCAGTGCTAAAAGCCGAAGAGTACGGTGTCCCCCAAAAGAGAAGGCGTGTTTTTATTCTTGGTCATCAGAGAGGCGAGAAAGCACAATTCCCACCTGAACCGATGTTTGCAGAAATCGACAGATTAAGGTTCTGTACCAAAGGCCCCAATCTCCTACCAAGGTCACCAACTGTCGAGGATGCCATCTCGGACCTCCCACCACTGAGGCATGGTGGGGGATCTGAGGTAACAACTTATGACGACTCTTGGACGGATAG